>Ga0307515_10005083_pt1 | contig 26747 bp, 19 predicted proteins | sample 17_EM_MG_FD_194513 | JGI IMG/M metagenome (GOLD analysis project Ga0307515, IMG submission 194513) | Populus trichocarpa ectomycorrhiza microbial communities from riparian zone in the Pacific Northwest, United States - 17_EM | ecosystem: Host-associated > Plants > Roots > Unclassified | place... | reverse complement strand
ATCGATTCATTTGTTGTGTTTCTAAAATGAAAATTAAGGTCGTCGGTTATTAATTGCCGAGAACGAGGGGAGTCGCGGAACGAGGAATTCTCCGGGTTTCCAGAAACGTGAGACTCTCCAACAACCTCTGGCAGTGAGGATGCTTCCATCAGCATACCCACTATGATGCACCCAACGGTTTCACGACTATGGATAACTGGGGCGACCCTTGGGCCGACGAGACTGAGACGAAGACGCCCTCGAAAGAGGAGTTCTGCGGAAAGAAGGCTGTAGAGGCACCATCGGTACTAGCAGGGTTTGAGAATGAAGCGCAATGGGGTGATCTGGAGAATGCCAATGACTTTGGAGGCTGGCCTGGGTTCTCTCCTCCGAATTCAAATGACGACGCTCTGCTGAAAGAAAGCTCGCAGCCGAAAACGAGGTATAGCTCGACCTCGGCAGAATCATTCGACGAAAGGCCCCTCGAGGACATCCAACAGTCCCCTCCATGCTCACCCACGTCACACGAAACTAGTGCGATAAAAAATGGCGAATTGGATATATATTTGGGTGGAGACCAAATGGCAGGTCAGAAGAAGTCAGAAACGGAGCATTTTGAAGATTGGGAAGAGCACTCTCAGATAACCAGCCTTGGGAGCAGTCCCAGTGCTTTGGAAAATGAGCTCTCGGACTCAAACACAACAATACGCCCAGGTGCAGTACCCAGTGAAGCTTCTATGGAGTTGGAACCATCTGCCGCCCTCGAAGACGATGCATCGACCAGGCCCTCCACCTCTCCCTCTGACACGAGTCAACCAGAAATTCAGCCGGAGTCTCCAAGAACTTCATTTGAAGAAGAGCACGTTGTATTAAAAGATACCCTTGTTATAACGGACGTACCAGTCATAAAAGATGAGTTGGATGCCGAACAAACCACTAATGAGGACGATGACTTTGGAGACTTTGAACAAGAGGAGGTAGACCCAACTGCTGAAGCCGGAGCTGAGGAGTCAGAACAATCATTGAGCTCTCTCGTGTCAGCCGTATTCCCAGAATCCAAAACAGGTCCCGAGCAGGTAACACAAGCTGAGAATGACATTGCGTATAAGGAAGATAAAACAACCCATAGTACCGTTTCATTTCAGCCAGACCTCTCACTTGTCGGACAGTTATTTTCTCCCCCCATTCCATTGGAACATTTACCACCAGTGCCGGATAGCACCATATTCTCAATATCAGCTCGAAAAGCGTGGTACCGTATCACGCGCAAGCAGACAATGAGGGAATTCAATAGTGGTAATGGTGGCGATGATTATGTTCGAGTAACATGGATCAACTCCAATATACGGCTGGAGATAAGTAAAATAGTGGCCAGGTGGAGCGCTGAGGATCGAATTGCGGGCCGGGCGGTGCTGGGAGGAAAGAGTGCAGCCGCTATGTTTTTTTGGGATCAGCCTGCCACGGACTCAGATCAAGGCGTAGGCCAAAGACGCTCCCGCAAACGATTGCCTCTGTTATCATCTGCTGAATTTTCATCGCCCGTATCTTCCAAAAAGCACAACGGGCTAGCATTTTCAACCACAAGTCCAATAGCGCAATTCAATTGGAGCTCCTCTCCAACATCCCCAAAGACTCATTCGACCGACGATACAGACATTGTAGGGAAGAGAACTGTGACGGCGTCCACTCCAACCGCCTCATCACCTCTCTCAAGAAAGTCGACACATGTATCAAAGGTGCAAGGCCACGAGAGAAAACCAGTTTCATTAAATATGTCTGGAGAGGTTGCTTACAAAATATCTCATAAAAAAGCTTCGCAGAGCTTTGGCTTGCCTATCTCTCATCCAGTTGCAACTATACCTCCAAAGCCAACGACACCCTCGAACCTGTTTAACATACCGAACGATTACCATCGCAGTGGCTCATCTCTACCTGTACCCATGAAGATTCCCAACGCAGCAGACCCAGCTCCAACAGAAATACATCCTCACCCTACTCAAATCTCGTCCATGGATATTGACCCTTGGGCTGGCCTCACACGTCTCGACACAAGTTCCGAAGCGCTGCCCGCTTCTAATATTCCTACATTGGACGATGACGATGACTGGGGCGAGATGATTCAATCACCAGCAACTCCAGTCTTGCAACCAACTTTCATACCCACCAAAGAGAAACCCCTAATCCAAAATCTCCAGCCGACCCTTCGCGCCGCAACGCCTGTCTCCCCAGCAACATCTTTGGCGTCCACCCCACAATCGTCCACCGCTCCAACTTCAACACCTGTTGCATCAGCTCAGCCTTATTCCAACCCCCTCGCTACTGCTGACTTCTCCATCTTCGAAACCCCCGCTGCACCCCCACCTCGCCCAGCCCCTCCACGGGCTCCGCCATCCTCGTCTGCGCTCCCAAGACACCTCCGCCACTCCTCCATCCCGGCCCCCTTCTCTTCATACACCCTCCCTAAACCGTCCTCTAGCCGTCCAGCATCTCTCCCTCCACCTCACAGTTCTGTGCTAGCTCCTCCTTCAGCCGCTAAGCGCAAGGAAGACCAAGATGCAGAAACGGTCCGCCGCATCGTCGCCGCTCTGCCGGATTTGAGCTACATGTTGCGCTAAACGGCTGTTGGACGGTGAGCCGTGCAGCCGTTAGGGTGGTTGTGGTGTTGATTTCAGCGTGATGTTAAAATTGTGTCTTTAAGATTTGGGGTTTATCATGGCTTGTAGGATTCGCGTTTGGCCTTTGGTATCCAGCACCTGTCCTTGGCCTCTGTGGTTTGTACTTCAATTATCAGCATTGTTCGCAGTATGATTTGTGACGCTCTGGTTTCTATATCTATGAAGTCTAGGGGGGCGGACGCTGTACGATTTAGTTAGTGCCGACCGTTTAGTTGAGTTATGTATACGGGATATGAGGTCGGGAGCGGAAATGTGTTTCGGGTGTTCAGAGCATTTAATCTGATACCAGCATTTTGAATTTGTATATCTAAGCAACGAGCGACATTATCTATTCATCGACTGCCCAGTCCACCATATCCCATTCTTGTAAAGTTCCCCTCACCGTTCATCGTCGCCGCTCCGAATAACCCCACCCCAGAATGGCCCCATTGCCTCACCCTACCTCCTCCCCGGGACTCATCTCCTCTTCCTCAAGCACGCTTTCCGCCCGCGCCACCATCCCAATACTGTTTTCCTCATCCCCTCCTACCATTCCCGACGCATCCTCGACTTGCTCCCCTCCTTCCCCCTCTCCGATTCTTCTGACCTCCTCCTCTTCCTCTTCCTCTTCATCCGTATCATCATCAGCCGCATCCTTCGCACCCACCTCCGGCCGCCGCTTCCGTTCAAAATCCTGCGCGTGCGCCGCATGCAGCATCGTGCCGACGCGCGATAGGCCGCGCACCATAGGCGAAGGCTGCTCCGAGTCGCTGCGCCCGCGGCGGCGGCGGTGGCGCAAGGACGCCGAGGTTTCGTGCGTGCGAGTCGGCGTGAGCGCGTTGGCGGGGGTAAGGGTGCGTGGCAGGTCCGGGGAGGGCGCAGGGGCTTGGGTTTGGGCGGGGAGGTCGGTGCTGGGGCGGGTGGAGGAGGCCGTCGGGGACGGGGTCGTGCTGGGGAGGCCGTAGGGGAGCGGGACGTCGCGAGAGGCGCGGAAGCAGCCGACGCTGGTTGAGCCGGTTAGATGGGCTGCGTGGTGGGGTGCGGGAAGCTTACTTTGTGCAGTGCTCGTTTTCGACACGGAACAGTGTCCACATGCCTCTACGGCAGATTTCGGAGAGAGCGACGATGAAGGAGAGGACGGCGGAGTGTTGCAGATAGTTGCTGTAAATGGCGTAGAAGACCCAGTTGAAGCGTAAGATTGGGTCGATCACCATGGCGACGTAGTACATCCAGACCTTCTTGTAACCAAGAGTGTCGCGGAGGAAGCGGTTCTTGGCGTAGGGGTCGCCCAGGCCTAATGAATTAGTTGACTAGTTCGCCGGAACTCGTTTGCGTGTGACTTACTCCAATCCATGATGACGTCCCAAATGCCTGCGTGTGTTAGTAAAAACCCCGTACAATAAAGGTGACGCTGTCACTGGACTTACTACAATAGGTGGCATTGATCGTCGCGAAAGAGATGAAGATAGCTTTGTGCTCCGTTGTCTTTTGGGTGCGATAAATACTCAAAGTAATGTAGAATAGAATAGTTGCCGTGTATTTCCCACAGTTGACGAGATGGGGAAAGACGTTTCTGGTGTCATAATAACGTCTAATGCATTGAAGAGCGCGCCAAATTCCAGGTAGCGTAGAGAAGAAGCCGAGGAGTCTAGAGTTCGATGAGTTACATTGGCTGGGGTTCTTCCAATCATGCGCATATAGGCAAAAGAAGAGTTCAATGTTCTAGACACTAGATCAGCTTAAACTTTTTAGCAGCTCGAGGCATACCCACCCCCATGCTGTACGTTAGAGAGCAGAACATATCTCCCAGATAGAAGTCGCGAAACTCCACTGGATATAATCCAGCGAGAAGCAGTCTCCACTATCAACAGAATCAGCTAAGTATTTTAATTGCCTTCTTTTGCTTACATTGGAGTAAAGAAGCCACACTCGGCTGCGGTGGTACAAGATAGGTGCTGGGAAAAAGATAACCAAGGCCGTAAGTCCAATAAGGATGATGGGATAATATATATACATCGTGTTGCTCCCAAACCGACTGAAGTTGAACCACATCGTGAGGCCCAGAAAGAAGAGAAATAGACATGGAAGCTGTGACTTAGTTAGCGACATATTCAGGAAACCTTAGGATGGGCCGTACTTCACATAATTGCCTCCAGTCAAGATGGTGGCGGGTATCAAACTCAAATACAAACACGTAATTTATCTTGGAATTTTGCCACACTCTGCAGGCTAGACAAAATAGCAGGAACAAAAATACTATCAGAAAATATCCTGCATAAACCTAGAAGCCGTGAGCCAAGAAATAGTTAATATGGGAATTGGCGCCAAACCTGCAAGAGATAGCTAGTATTGGCTGCTAGGGCTGGATCTGAGGAGAATAGTAACTCGGTGCCGTACACTAGGCCTTGGATGCCAAAAACTAAACCACCGGCAAGTAGTAAGCCGTTACGGAAAGAGCTCTCAGTAAAATCGCCAGTGCGGCCTAACTTTACCCGGAGCTTTCCGACGGCTACTTTGTGATTGCCTTGCTCAAAGTACCTAGCATATAAATCCTCGACGGCGCGGGTATGACCATCAATAACGTCACTTTGTACAAACCAAGCTTTGTTTACCTTCTCCGCCATATATCTCCCTGGTGGTTTCGCGTTGGCTATTTTATCGTACTTTTTGTTTATCTTCCGAAATGCTGTACGGTTAAGCAAGGCGTATGATTTTAGGAGTTCTAGCCCTCGATAGTATTCTTGAAGAGCAACCTTGAGCTTTCTCTTAGCGCTCCTATACGGTACCTCTTGCGATTCCGGGCGACGAATGTAGTCGCGACTGTCTTCTGGCATCTTTCTCGGTCTAGGTCCTAACGGCGTACCGAGCTCTTTCATTCCTTTCGTTGTTTTACCGAAATTGCCAGCTCTTGCAGCTTCGAGAGCAGAGCCGAGAGGCTCCAGCCATGTAAGATTTAGTCTATGGTGTCTCCCTTCTGGTGGCTCGTCTTCAGAGCTTGAATGTTGCCCATGGAACAGCGCATCTTCAGCTGACGCGGCCTTTCCTTGCTTTGTCTTCATCTTTGCGGTTTGTATGGCCACAATCTCCTCCAGTCGGCGGTCCCTCATTATATGCAGCTGCTCCCGTAGAACGTTCAACCGGTCGGTAGCTTCGTCTTCCTTTTGCTTGTAAAACGTATATATCTTCTCCAACTCCATGTCCAAGAAATGGAAGAATTCGGTCTGTCGAAATTCGACTTCTCGGAAAGCCTCAAGAGGCAGGTCATAGCTCCCTGGAGAGTCCGGCGTTCCCTTCCCACTCATAGAGAACATCCTTTTTATGAATGGATGCTGTCCATCAATGCCTGGCATGGAATTAATGCGTTTTGGTTTGAAGGTGCTCTTATATCTTAGTGGCAATGTAGAAGATTGGCGGTGCGGAGACCTCGTTTTTCCAACTTTAAAAGCATCCCCAGTATCTGCTGGAAGACTGAACGTGGTGTTCAGGTCTTTACGACCACTCGGTGTCCTTGAGAGCGGACTAGGTTTTGCGGAGGCATGGTTAGGATCCATCGCGGGATCAGGAAGCTCCAGTTTGGATGGCCTCCGAACTCTTGCATCAGTGCACGTTGTGTTGTTTGAGGGGCTTCCGATGATGCTCCCATACCTTGTCATTTGCGATATCTCCTCTCCCCCGCCTCTCAATGGCCGCTCTTCAGGATTAGACGACTGTGGTATATCGTGAGGAGCAGACGGCCCATTTCCGATAACATTGGCTCTCAGGTTTGAGCGGCTGTTGCGCATAGCAAGGGTTCTAAGATCCTGGGTAGCATCATCTCCGCGAGTCTCGCGGCCAGGGCGTGTCTGGTTCAAAAACGAGTATTTCGGCGCCGTATCGAACGGAGAGGGAGTAGCGGTTGTACCGCGACGGCGGCTGCGGGGAGTTTGATTGACATTTCTAAGGGCTCGGGCGATTGCTTTGAGCTTTTTCTTCCCTTGCTACATCGCGGAAATGTTAGAGCAGTGCAGTGCGAGATGACTTCTAATGTGTAAACCTTGTAATCCAGGTATTTCACCCTCCATTCTGGAACAAGGTCGCGTTCAAGCTCCCTATTTTTTTTGTTAATTGAACGAAACCCTTCGACGGCTTGAGACGCACTTTGCAAACTTCATTATGTTCAATTACATTCGAGGCGGAGGAAGGAGAAAAACGAATTCGCAAATACGCCCCGAGAGCGCGGCGACATCAAGTATCAAGCACAAACAATATATTCACAACATGAATTGAATAGATACTCGTGAACATAGAAACACGTTTCGTTTTGAAAGGCTTTGCTCGGAAAGTTCGCGATGACAGCCAAGGCGATCTCCATGTTTCTCTAACGGCGATGCCGATTTTCGCGGGCCCCTCCACGGTCCCTGCACGCAAGACGTCATTGGATAGCCAAGTAAAATTTAGGCTTCACGCATTTAGCGCTTTGCCGGCGTCCTCATGATTAGATCACATATCACTTGATAGAATTGTAGTTGTGTGGCGTCAGAGAATTTTTTTTGGCTACATAAGCACGTTTTGCTCTGTCAATTGAATACAACTCGCTCCTCCGGGTACTTCAGAAAGCAATCCAAAAGCCATCAATCAGCTCTTCACGACTCGCAGTGTTTCCATTAATGAGCGCTACTTTTGAGCATTCTGTCTGCCAATAGTATAGTAAAAGAAATCACCAGTTCTGGTCAGTGCTGCCAACAGTCAACGGATTTAATTGGAAGTTTAATCAGTCCAAGCGTCAGTCTAATCAATCAAATACAAGATCAGATATCAGTCAAGCCAATCAAATATTTAAACCGAGGTCAGATATTTAATGACTAATTAATAGTCTCGGTTAATAGTTTATCCGGTTTAAAATTTTTTAGATTACCCACTATTATCTTATTATATAATAACCCTATTAACTTTAAAGGGTAATATAAGTTCGGATATTAACAAAACTTCTTAATTATCTGATTCTGATTTACTTGAGACTACCTTAAAAGCATCTCAGCCTACTTAAACCTCGCACGCCTGCGTTTTTAACATTTAATACGATACTCTTAAATACCGTAGCTAGTTTCTTTAGGATGTGCAGTATTGCTTACGTAACAAACGGGTCCTAAATATAAAGGCAAAGGTTTCTTAGGTTTATTAGTATGGAGCTAATCTACAAGCAAAGGGCTACAAGAAGCTCTGGCTCTGTAAGCGCTGCTATTAAAAAAAGGCTTATAGTACCTAGCTCTTTAATGCACTCTCTACCTTATTAATTATATCTTATTTAAAAAAGACCTATAGAATAACTAGAGCCGGCGAGGATCCTAACTCCATCTTGTTATAAGGATAAGGTTCTACTTACGTAGGCTTTACACAACGTGGTCTTCTTTTACCGCCATTTAACAATCTTAAATATAAGAAGAACCTTATTAACACAATCATTGCCTGTAACCTTAGCTTTTCAACTATTTAAAATATACGATTTCAACAGCTCCTTATTTTTAGCCAACCTAAGATTAAAGCAATCCTTTTATCCTCACATACTACAATTAGGGGCTGGGTAATAGATACATTTTAGTTAAGGAAGATATAGATTAAGGACAAGATTTTATATACAAAAAGCAAAATCAACCTCTCACTTAATGGCTGGCGCTCTCCAAATTATGACGACTATATAGCGATATGCGCTTACTTTATTAGTAAGGAGTATAAGCTTAAGCACTATCTTCTAGGTTTCCGGAAAGTGAATGGAGTAAAATCTGGCTAATTAATTGCAGAAATTACAGCCGATGTTATTAATAACTACAAGATTGGCCAGAATCTTAGGGCGTTTATAATGGATAATGCTACGGATAACGATACTATGCTAAAGGAGCTAGCAACTCGGTTTAATATTAACGTTAGCTATTTACGCCTGCGATGTCTCGGTTATATTATTAACTTAGTTATTAAGGCCTTACTATTTAGTAAGAGTATTAGTAAGCTTAAGTGGAAGCTAGCTGGTGCTTTATACGATAATATATTTAAAATTTGGAATAGTATAGGCCCGATCGGCAAGCTCTATAATATCTGTATCTATATTAACCATAATTTAATAAGGATAATAACATTTAGAGAGTGCCAGGAGGAAGACTTCTAATATTACCAGCTTCTTACTAATGGAGGAATTCGGTAGAATTCAACTAAGGCTATAATTTCTCGTGGTATGTTCTGTTTCTTTTATTTATATAACGGTACTAGAGTATATTACCTGCCACATTGCCGCTATATCGCCGTAATATACCGCATATTGCCATTATGTCGCATATTGCTATTATGTTGCATATTACTATTATATTACATATTGCCATTCTTAGTTACCACTAGGGGTATTATACTACGCGCTATTTCTAGGCTCTTTGCGGTCATAATAAGTTACTATAAGTTGCTAGCTGGCAACTTATACCGTATATTCCTATAGCAGCACCTATAGTAAACTATATAACTTAGGCATACTACATAATAAGCCTTAGCGGTTAGCTGTATATATTTATTTACATCGGTCCTAGCAACCCCTTCTTCTTCTCCTTAATTTGGTATTATAAAGATAGCAATCATTTAAGGCTTTGTTTAGAGCCATTTGTCTAAGTTGTTATAATTTATATTAGCTATTATACTAATAAATGCTAGCAATTAAACTACGTGCTGCTATTACCCTTTACCAAACCCGCTGGAAACTTCTAAACCAGTAGGGTGCCTATAACCTTTAACAAGACTTTTTATAAGAGGCCGATTGGGAGGACCTAATTAGGTAGTAAAAAATACTAGTTCCCTTTCGGGAGCTTTGTAAATAAGAGGAAGGTCGAGCATAGAGAGTTAATCAAGAGGGATAATATGGCGCACTATGGAGAGTTCTCTATAGTATGAACTTTATATATAATGTTCTTGAGAAAGCGTAGGAGGAGATTAATAAGTTTAATGCCGATTTTAAACGAACTAAGCACTATAATACTAGTATTAACATGGCCTAGCTAAAGCTTAAGAAATACTTTAAGCTAATAGATTTCTTACCTCTTTACGTTGCAGCTATTGTCCTTCACCCTATACGGCGATTTAAGTACTTTAAGGATAAGTGGGAAGAGCATCTAAGTTGGGTTAAGACCGCAAGGAAGGCATTTAAAGACCTTTTCCTAAGTTATTATAAAAAGGTTCCTAATATTAATTCCGCCTTTAACTTTAAGAATTAGCCAAATAATATAAAATCTTCCTACCTTGCATATAACGAATTCTCAGTTAATTACCTATCACGGAAGTATCATAAGTAGAAGAAGAAGGATATAGATAGTCTAGAGCTTAACACCTATCTAAGGTCTTTTAATTACCGGCTTCTATTAATCTAGGACCCGCTTATATGGTAAAAGGAGCATTAAACTAACTTTCCTATCCTTGCACGTATGGCATTTAACATATTCTTAATACCAGCAATAAGTAATAAGGTAGAACGCGTGTTCTTAGCGGCCAAAAGGCTTATTACGGATAAGCGAAATTGCTTAGAAGCAGAGGTTATAGAGGCTAATGAGTGCCAGAGGCACTAGCTAAAGGCAGATCTTATAGATTAAAGCGAATTCCTGCGAATTCTTGCAATTGATAAACTCAATATCTTACCTTTTATTCTTTCTGCCACTGTATCGCGGCACGTTGCTGGGATAACCTCCTAGCCAAATATCTGATTGGAAGTTCAATCAAATCGGCCGTTAATTAGGCTAGCTTCAATTAAATACGGCCCGTGCGTCAGTCAATCAAATATCCTGGCAATCAGTCCGGATATTTGACTGTTGGCAGCACTGGTTCTGGTTCTCAATATGCTGTAGGCGCCCATATTAGTTGGGGTCGTATTAATCGGCACCCTGGTTGTTGACATAGTGGTCATCGTATAGTTCCTCAGCCCTCTTCTTAGCATGATACTTGGCCTTCTCCCTATCGAAGAAGTCCTCGCCCTTGGTCTCAGCAAGTTTGTCAACCTCAGCACCAGCGAAGCCAGCTAGGAGCTCCTTGGCGAATGCATGAGACACGGGCTTGCCTGGTAGATATTAACGAGCGTGATGAGACAACGAAAGTGACGGAGTAACATACCTTCTCTGCGTTGATGATCCTCAAATGCCTTGAAGCCAGCGAATGCAGCACCTCCAGCAACCAGCTCGTGGCCCCAGCTGGCCTGGTGCTCACTCTCGTCGCTGTTATAGACCTGATTGTAGGCGTCCTGGGATTCACCTGTGTGGAAATCGCCCGTCAGCAATGTCTCGGAGCAGGAATAGGGTTGGCTAGAATGCCAGAGAGATGCCGCGTACCCCACATGTTGATTGATTGATTGGTGAATAAGAAGTTAAGTGATTTGAGGAAGTTGATGCAGTAATTGATAGGAGTTGGACTTAGATGTTGATTGTTGTCGAGGATAGAGAAGAAATGGAAGAAGAAAGAAGAAGAAAAGTGTAGTGTCTGCGGGATTTATGTGGTGAGACACGCTCACAACAGCCGGGAATAAAGCATTTTCTATCTGTCGTCATCCAGGCCTTGCGCCAACGAGGGGCAACGTATGCGTGGTAGGGGTGAATGATTAAGAGCCAAAGTGAATCCACTAGTGACTCCATTTTAAACAACCTTGACCGACAGGCATTACTGTCATTAGCTGATCCCACGGGGAATGAGGGTGAATATTGCCATCAGAGCGTTAGTACATGCAAGTGTTATCACAGGATCTTGGAAGTCGTATGAGCGTACAGCAGCACCGTTTCCTGTTGGGCCAAGCTTCTCCTTAAGCAACCCTAGCCGCCTTGGCGGAAAGCTTGTCATCTTGGATAAGCATTACTATTTCTGGGGGATGATGTCGAAGAATCAATTGATCAACGCTTCCATCGTTCGAGATCAATTCTAGGTGATGGAGTTTCTAATTATATTGTGGCTAGGAGCGGGTTTTCTTGCTGATCTTCAAAGGAACGACTGGATCTCAAGCTTTGCCATGGGGCTTGGCAGAAATCTTCGGGAGATCGTCAGGCCTGACAGCTTCCCTCAAGTCAACCTTACAGGTGACTAACGAGCATCCTTTACGGGATCAATACTCCACCTGCATAATGCCAGGTCGATTGCCCACAAAGGATGACTTCCCCTCGTCGATCACCCTTAGTATCGCTCATCGTAAGTTTCCAGCGAGGCTCTTATCGTGGATCCGAGCAAGCTCCAGGACCCACTGACGTATCCAGCGCCCGCCTCGCAACCCACCACGAACGTTTTGATCCTCCTGCACGGCCTCGGCGATACCAGCGCCTCCTTTACAACCCTGGGCCAACGACTCTCCCTGCCCGAAACGACTTGTGTTTCCATCCAGGCGCCAAAACCGCTTCCCTTCGATCTTGGCGGCTTTCATTGGGGCGATGACATCATTTTTGACCAGGTAACTGGTGAGATGGATGTAGACACTGGTTTCAAGTCGTCCACGCGAATGGTGCTTGACGAGGTGATACGAAAAGGCCTCGTTGAAAAATGCTGCTATAAGCCTCGCGAGATCATGATTTTTGGGTTCGCTCAAGGTGGGATAGTCGGACTACAAGTCGCCGCCGAGATTGGAGAAGATGAACTTGGCGGGGTAATCAGCATTGGCGGTACAATATCTTCGTCAATACCGCTTGCGGCCTTGGACAAGAAGAGCAGAACTCCAGTCATCGTGTGCAAGGGCTCCAAGAACTCGACCGTGACACCAAGTTCAATACAGAAAATCAAGGATATATTCGAGTTCGTGGAGATTAAGGAATGGAAGAAGATAGGAGATGGCATGCCAAGCAACCGGGATGAAATGCTGCCTATCATGCAATTTTTTGCAAGGAGGCTAAGGAGCATGAAGGGCGTGCCTGAGGGAAGCGCAGAATTGACTTGACTGACTCAGGGAGTATAAAGGAAGAGATAGCGCTGAAGCCTAGTGCTGGAAGCCGGCCTGCAAAGTTCTAGCCCTATGCTCTTAACAGGTGGACAGACTCCATGAGGAATAATATTCTCACCCGATGAACCGCCCTTGTTCTGTATCTTGCAGATGGCTAAGCTGGGAAGATCTAATTGCTTTAGACTACCGCAGACAAAGAAATGAGCATTCCAGGTAGGAAAATATTCATCAATAGGTTATCACCATAATCAAGGTGCAATGTCACGATACCAGGGAAGAGTGAGGACCTTAACCTCAGCAAGACTATTTAAATCACCCAAACGCTTCTAATCACTCAATCAATTCAATTCAGACAGAAATACTCTACTTGCGAAACGTTTTCCAAAACGCACTTGCCATGCTTGTCTACTTGTTCTATGTGAAGATTAGCGTGCTAATTTCACCCGAAGTTCTGCCGTAAAGAGACAGCGTTGATGTCACAGAATTTCCTCCAGGCTACTTTGTATTTTCCACAACACAGGGAGCGTCTTCCACGATCTTAGCATATTGGTGCTCAACCCAAGACCTATACTTTGTTTCCTTCTAACATCTTATGGTTTGCAATGGCTGTCCCTCGTAACTCACTTCGAAGCTTCCTCGTGCTCGCCAAGAGAACCCTTCGAAATGCGATTGATCGGAGCCAGAAAATCACCTTTGTCATAGGCAATGAATCTGCTGGTACGTTCTACCCTTCAACAATCTCCGCGGCTGCTGATTGACGGGCCCTACAGATCTCGACTCTTTTACCTCCTCTCTTATCTATGCCTACGTCCGGTCAAGCACACCCACACCCCACGCTTTCACACCGCTCTATGTTCCAGTTACGAATATACCTTTTTCTGGAATCCAACTACGCCCCGAATTCCTCGCCCTGCTACCTCGTGCAAATATAGAGCTCCAGCATTTAATCACTTTAGACGACCTTCCTGATCTATCCAACATAAAGTCAAAGCTAAGCCCTGAAAACACCAAATGGATTCTGGTGGACCACAATTCGTTACAAGGTGCATTGGGGAGCATATACTCGGGTCGAGTTGGAGGCGTCATTGACCACCACAGCGAGGAAAACAAAGTACCTAAAGATACTGTAAGTGAGCCTCGTATCATTGCCAAAGCTGGCAGCTGCACAAGCCTAGTTACGGAATATTGTCGTGAGACGTGGGATGCACTCTCAAATTCTGCAATGCCTTCTGGCGCCACTCATGGACAGGGGGATGAATTGGTGGATGACAGTACAATGAATACTCTATGGGATGCACAGGTCGCACAACTAGGACTAGCCAGCATTTTGATTGATACATCCAATCTGAAAGCCAAGGAAAATACTACTGAACACGACATCAAGGCGGCTGAGTATCTCGAAGCTAAGATTATGGCTTGTCCTCTAGTTTCAGCCCGGTTTGATCGATCTAAATTCTTTACGGAGATCGATACCGCGAAGAAGGATATGGGAGGGCTCCAACTGCACGACATACTAAGAAAAGACTACAAGGAGTGGGCTGAACGAGGATTGAAACTCGGCATCAGCTCAGTGGTTAAACCCGTCTGTTTCCTGCAGGAGAATGCCCGAAGGGAAGCGAACGGACAGAATCCTGATGACTCCTTTCTCCCAGCCATCCGGAAGTTTTCTAAGGATAGAGACCTGGATATTTACGCGCTTATGACGACGTCAACATCTTCAGAAGGTAAATTCCAACGTGAGCTTCTTCTTTGGGCATTCACGGCCGACGCAACCTCTGCTGCCAAAAAGTTCTCGGGCACTGCCGGCGGTGAGTTGGGTCTTGAAGACTGGCACGGCTCAGACGGAAGGCCTCACGAGGAGCAGAGTGAGAAGGATTGGAGGAAAGTCTGGTGGCAAAGGAACGTAGGGCATAGTAGGAAACGTGTCGCTCCTTTGCTCAGGGAAGCCATGAGTTAAAATCAAGGTAAGACCTACGGAGTCCGGAGAGCGCGATACGCGCCAGCCTCAGCCCCTTACAACGTGTCGAACATGAACATGATCTGACGTGGGGAAGCCTGAAACCAGGTTCTCGCGGGAGATCAGCGCTCTTATTGCTCATTTTGCCGGATCTCAGGGCCCAAAGGTGGAGGTTGGGCAAGGCGAGAGATCGTCCATAGTCCACCCAAAGCTCTGATCTTTTTGAAATTGCTAGATGCCCAAAGGTGGGGATCAAGGACAATGATGGCGAGAATTGCCGTTTGGGATATCGTCAGGAACAATGTCTGAAATCTCTTGGCATTAAAGAGCGTGCAGCAGCCTTCGGTTGTCGAGGAAACATCTAGGCAGGCCTGGTCCCTGGGGAATATATTTCAAAGCACCAGCAGGGTCATGTAGCTATTGGAAGCGAAGCAATAAAACATTATACACTCTTTGTATTGGGAGCAAATGGTTGGGTGAAGTCCCCAGAGTCTAGAAGGTGGAGATTAGAGCATGCGCAAAGAAATTGCCGCGTGCAGCAAACGTGCAGCAGCGGTGCCGATTTCCAGTTCCTGTCCATGGATACTTGGGTTGCAGTAGTCCGGCAGCAAGAACGCGAGGTATCCAGGACAAGCACGAGAGAAGTCCAGAGAGATGGTGCAGATGAGTTAGCGACTGGGTGCATGGAGCGACTCACCATGCTTCGTTTCTGAGTGAAGCAACGCGATCATTTGAAGATGATTGATCCTTTTAAAACACAAGACGAGAGCCCGAATTTAACTTCACTCTAGCGACGCGCCTGTGGATGAACTGGGAAACATGAGTTCTCAATCTCTGGCCATCGGGGGTATTGGCATGCAGGAGGTGACAGCACCTTCTTGCATGCATTTTTCTGGACTGCCAACACATCAACCCAACGTGCAGGGCCGATCCATCTGAACCACTGGAGGGCCGCAACGTCGAAGGGTCGAGACCAGGACGCTTTAGCCGACGGGTTGAGGGGACATCTGGCTAGTTCTGGCTGTTTATGGCTGTCCCATGGCGGTACATGGCTGTATACAGGACGCAGGCCGTGGAGGAAAAGGCCGACGTCGGTGCGGTCGCAGAAGAGGCCGCCGTGGCCGCCCAGGACTGCTGAAGCCACCCGCGGGAGAGCCGTCTCCCCTGATCTGACACCAGCCCGGCAGAGCAGCGCCCTTCGCTGGCCCTTCTCTCCGGCCTTGTTGCGGCGGTCGAGTCGCGTGGAGCAGCGGGGATGGTGACTCTTGGACGGCAGCTGAACCCGCCCAGCAGCGCTCAGCACCGCGGCCAGTAGCGGCGGTCACATTGTTTGGCCGCCGAAAGGGCATCGTGACTTCGCTCGTCGAATCTGCACGCGGCTTAATGCGGCTGGAGGGCTAAAGCGGCCGACCTGTCAGCGCGCGCGCGCATCTGGCGGCCTGGCGCTGAACACGCTGTGGCATAGGGGCTCTCGGCGCTGATTCGCCTGTGATTCGCCCGCCGAGTCCCACGCTGGATGTGCTGGATGTGCTGGCCTGCAAGTCATCGACTTTTGGGATCAAGCTCTGCCTCGCCCAAGCGGCGAAGGCGGTCTGTTGCCACTGCTCGCCGGCGGCCAATGTCAACTTCTCCAGTTCTGCATATTTCCGTCTCGTCGTCGCATCGCCGCGCATCCTCGTTGTCGCCATCGCATCAACCATCGCCCTGAGCTCTCCCGCCTCGACTCGAGCCCACCTTGGCCAATCGCTGCCGCCCTGACTCGCCCTATCGATAACGGACGTTGCTTGGGCGCCTGCCAGCACACACTCTATACCGATCCCGTCCACGCACAACCTCTCTCCCAGGCTGCGACAGCAACGGACATGCTGCGTTAGATGATGCTGGCCTGACAGCTCGGGCACTGCCTTGAGAGCTACGTTGGGTCCCTCTAATGGCGAGATGATTAGAAGAAACCAACATTCCTCCTCGCCGCCGGCGCAGGTTTATTCTTCTCCCCGTATGTGGTTTCGACCTCCTGCCCTACATATAATTCCCCTCTGCCAATAGAGCAGGCCCAGATTAACGCCCACTGTATGATGAGCTGGCATGTGCTAACAGAGCCCCCTTCGAGCAGCCGTGTCACCGACCATCACGCAAGTTTCTTCTAGAAGCCAGACCCCATCTCAGAGTGAGGTCCATGACCCTTCTTGCGAAGTCCCGCTCCGCTCTCCCAGTCCGCCAAGGTCGCCCTCGCCTTCTAAACCCCCCTCTTCGACCATGGGAAGTCGACCTGGCGGATCTACCGACAATGACAGACCAACAACCCTAAACCCGAGACCCGCGATGTCTGCCTCGATATCTGCGCCAGCAGGTCGACTCCCCCGCCTCTTCCCTCAAGACCTGTCGCAGTATACCGAAGCACTCCTCCCAACTGCCGCAGTCACCACCTCCTCTACATCATTAGCAGAGTTAGCCCATCTAATTCGACTTCAAGGTTATCAGGAGCAGCGGAAAGCTCATTCGAGGGTCCGGCTCCATAGATGGCTTGTTTCGAGTGCTCTCTCCGCACGCCTCGCGCATTGCGGAGAGCTGGCTCATCGAACTTTGGTTGACAACTTCAGGTCCGATGATAAAAAAAGTTTTGCCACGCTATACAATGCCCTTCACGACGTTCGGAACTCTTGCGATGCGACTCGACGATATGCATTACTCGAACCTGATCTTGAAATTGGAAAGTCAAAAAGCGCAAAGAACGAGAAACAATCGTTTTCAACTTTTATGAATGAGGTTCCTTCCAAAATTTTGGATGAGTTGGTTGATTTCATCTCCGAAATCCGCACCAATCCAGATTTTCTTGCCACACGGATTTTAAATCTGTCTCAGCAAGAATTAGCTTCTTTAACGTCGTTTCGTCAAGCTTTGGATCCCATTGATTCTGTCATGGCGCTTCAAGCCAGAGGTAAAGCCGTTGGTTCTACTCAAAAGCCCTCCCAGCCTCAAGGCCCAAGTCCAGTAGAGCGTCTACTGTCTTTTCAGCGGCATGATCCTCTTTCTGCTCTTATTTACACCATTTTCGCAAATTCTTCCGGGCCAGACTCCGCTGAAGATCTCCGCCGTACGGATGCCTGGGCTACCACATGTGCAAGGCTCATCACTGAAGGAAAGCCCGGGAGTGACAAGTTCATCAAGCATGTCCTAGATGCCTGGGCTGGTATGCGGGAGTGGCCAGGGAAAGCCAATTTGGAGTTGTACCTTATGCAGGTTCTCCAGGATGGCCAATTCCTATTAGAGAAGGCCGAAGATCAGCCCGCAAGGCCCAGGACTCAGCCGGATGCGCGGAACTCCAAGGATACCATTGCTGCTGATGACTTCTACGACAAGGCCATTAAGAGGCTGTTCGAGGTTGTTGATGATGAACCCAGCGCTGGAGGCATTCCCGAAGGAGTATTGGAAATTGGAACTGCCATTCTCCGCAAACTTGAGGACTCCCGGAAGCACCGTGCAGCAGCACAGACTTTCATTGTCTCTCGTTGGTTCTTTTCTACCTACCTGCTCAATGCTATTATTCACCCCGAGGCACGTTATATTTTCTTTTTTTTTGGTGTTTTGCAACGCGAGTGGTATATGCTAACATTCAATAGAGTCAAGGGATTATGACTGGTCATCACATTAGTGAACATGCGCGTCAAAAAATTCTCAAGGAGATAGCAATTCGAGCTCAGAAGCAAGTACTCGACATGACATACAATTGGTAGGTTCTACGCGTTTGTATATATGATGTATTTTAACACTTCTATGCAGGAAACAAGCCGTTCCAATTCTTCCAGAAATACGCACTCATATTGAAAACATTCTCTCAAGATTTAAACACATTCGGTCTCAATCTAAACCCGTTCTTCTTCCCGCGAAAGCGATTACATCTCCTCGGGAGACTGTCGAGGTTCAACCTTTCATTGTTGTCTGTCCTTCAGATATCATTACTTTGGTCAATACCTTGTTTCCTGAACGTCGTCCACCGTCCAGTCATTTTGAAAAAGAGTCACAACGTCACAACGGTCTTGCTTCATCTGCATCATCTATGTCTGGTGTTTCTCTCCCATTTCGTACAAATTCAGCTTCTGGTGACGCGAGCTCTGTACTTAGCATCAGCGCCTCCTCAATGACTAGCGACACTACGTCACGTGAACCTTTACTTGACTCTTCCGGCCAAGTTATTAGCAGTCACTCCTTGTTGCCAGGAGACAACTATCACGACTCTCCTAAGATTGTACCCACCGAAGATTATGGACGGCGCCTGAGAATGGCATGCTCTGAAATGTCTCGTGTGCTTGGCGTCGAAGCAAGTGCTGGCACCTGCCATCCTTGCGCTGAACGATGGGCCGTTTTGTATATTTCACCAGATGGAAAGGAGTTGAAAACTCGTATGCGTAAGGACGCAGATGATGAGGATGAGCACGATGACGATTCTCCAGACAGCGACAGTGAAGACGAGGGACCCTCAGATAGGATCGATCTCGAAAGCGACTACCATCAACTTAAAGAGGCGATTGCGAAGCTCGTTGAAGAGTACGAAATACCGAAAGAGCTTGCACCAGATAGCGAGTCAAAAGGGTTCAGCAATCGAACTTCCACGCATCGCAGAGATTCAAGAGCAAGGCAACTCGCACGAGAGAGTGACAGCAGTCTTGGATCGAGAAATCCCTATCATAATCAAAGCCAGAGTCAACTCACCAATCTCATTGCTAGTCAGAGGTCGATGGTGCCAGGTCGTCACCGATCTCCTCAGCACCCGAGGAGCAACAGCAACCCAGACCCCAAAGAGCAAGAGAAGCCATCTGTGCTTATCACAATGCTGGAGGCTGCAATGTATCAATGTCAGGCGCGTTCGGACTTTGTGAACGCGCATCTTTACTATAAGACCTTACAGACGCTTCGAAAGCTTTCATCACCCTCCCTCACTCGGAATGGTTATACAGCACTCCTCAATTATTTCTCCAGAGGTCCACGTGACTCTCTTGGCAAATCTGCCACCGCAATTGAAGAATTCGAGGCTTGGTTTGTTTGGCTCAAACAATCACAAGAACGCCATGATACAACCATCGACGAGATGATACTAGGATTGAAGAACTTGCGAGACAAGATGTGGTACATTACCGATGTTCGAAACTCGGCTGGATATGAAGAAGCAAGGAATGTTGCTATCGCGCTGAAGATCATGGGTCAGCCCACAAAGACACTAGATGGGAAGCCAATTCAGACCCATCGTCCCCGCAACTTCTCGAAGTCGTCATCTAACAACTTCCTACTCAAGACTGAGGCCCAGGTAGTGGACCTGATGGCAGCGCCAGCCGACCATGGAGGGCCCAACAAACTTGCCGACGAGCAATCGGATATCACTTTGAAGTGGTTAACACAGTATAGTGTCGAGAACTTCTGTAAAGGGGAGGAGAGGATTCACCGCTTCTGCCTCGAAATTGACAAGTGTGTCAACAAGCTTGTTGGAGACGGCATCCTCGACGGTCCTGTCTTATGGTCTAGTGAGCTCTATCGCCGCGATAAAGAGATTCTCGACAGTGGACGCCAGAAAGGTGATCTGTTCTTGACTGGTGTTGGAACATTGTCTATCGCCGGCGATGAAGAGTATGAGACTCAGCCGGGCCGTCCTGGATCCCGCAGTTTGGACTTTGCTCAGAAGACTAGTCAAAGCAGCCTTCGTTCCGCTTCGAACAACAATGGATCGCAACAGAGCTTTGACTCTGGGAAGTGGAGTACAGGAAGGGCTATGGACCTTATGGATTCTCAGGACTACTTCGGAGGTTCAAGCCCTGTGCTTACTATCGACTCCACTACCACGTTCTGGTCTCCCTTCCAAACTCAAGCGCAGTCCCCTACCAGCGCGACCAATATCCGACCCAGAACTTCTTCTTCGTCTAAGGGCACAGTCATGCTCAAGCAGTCAGCCACTGTTAATGATGACAAGCGTCGCTTCCTGTTGGACCTTAAGCAAACATTGACCGGGTTGCTGCTTAGCGATCTGGGTACAATGGTGTTCGGTCATGGATGTGAGACAGACGCTTGGTTCTCTGGCGACCTTGGAGAGGAATGCATCCAGCGCAAGGAGGAAGAAGATCGTCGTCGCAAGAGGGCATTGGCCCGGAAGAAGAGCATGAAGAGTTTGAAGAGCTCATCTCGTAACGAACACCGCCCTGGGCCCCTGGAGACCTTGGGCCGTACTGAGCGGAGCCAACCTGCTGCGCCGGTGGCTACCCTTCAGCATGCTGCGCCAGACACGCACCACTCCGCTGGCGAATATTCCACATCATCCAGTGATGCTACTGCTCGCTCTTCGGGCATGGCTGCAGCTAAGAAAGCTGGACTTCTCGAATTCCCTTATAACATGGCCTTCAGACGCCTCCTAAACAAATTCGCTACACACCCTAACCCTTTCTCTAAATTGCACGCTCTTTATGAGCTAGAGCTTCTTATAATTGCTTCCCTAACTTCCCGCTCCGGTCGCTCCTATAATAATCGCCGAGATCCCCTTCCTACCGTTCCTCAATCCCCAACCCTTGGCGCCATACCTGAGCTTAGCTCACGTGAACCTGCTGCGCACGTCTCACGTGCCCAGAACCTCGAAGAGGCAATCGCCAACTGCGAAGAACGTCGCTCGCACAGCATGACAGTCCAACAATCCAACGGCACTTCTTCACCAGTGCCTTTCCGCAGCAGCAGTGGTACTGGCACGCGTTCTCCTGTTGGACCTCCCAGCACCGACATGATTGTAGAAGTCCTTCAAGGACTCTTCCGTGATGCGGATATCAGGCCCAAGACCCTCTTTAGGGATCTTCAGTACATTGCATCCTTCGTCCCAGCGCAGATGCTTGACAAGACAGCTCGCGGAAAGGCGTTCTGGGATGCCGGACTTGCAGCACTAGGTCTTAAGCAGGATGTATGCCGTGTCATGGTCGAGATTGCCGATGAGATTGTCGCGCTAAATACGCAGAACCGTTCGGCGGGCATCGCAGGTGGCAATGCCTCATCACAGCAGAACCCTAATGGCTCGTCTACGCCCGGAGCTGGTAGTGCCGTCATATCGACCGACGACCCGCTCTCTCGCTACACAATGGAAGACGCTGCACGTATGCTCATCATCACCGCGAAAGAGGGTGATGCCGTCGCCGAGCGTGAGTTGGCCATCTTCTACCTCACACACCCGGATCTACTGCAACGGACCGTCTTGCCGTTGACCAAGCCCCGGGATGTGTTCAAGAGCGAGCTCCTTCATCGCGACCGCAAGCGCGAGGACACTGCCCGCAGCGACCCAATGACCATGTGCGTGGCACAGCACTGGATGGAGATGAGCAAGCGTGGCGGCGACCAACTCGCCACCAAGTACCTCCGGGCGCGGGACGAGATGGAACGGATTCCGTAAAATATTCATACCCCACAATTTGGCGAGGCATTGTGAATATAATCACAACCGAGTAGTTTTATGGGCGGGCAACACTCGGGCAGGGCCTAAAAAGAACCTACTGCCGGAAGAGGTTCCCATCGATCGTATTTCTGGTGTTTTGGGTATAATCTGCGTTTGTTTACCACGACAGAACCGGTGTTTTTTGGACTATTTTCTTTTTTGCGCTTTCTTCAGGAGTTTCATGTTGGTTCCGTTATATTCCCGCACGCGTTTGTTTTGGATCGAGGAGACTGGTCTTGTTCAGATGCTCATTTACACCTAACTCACACTACACTACACTTACCCTACTTACTATCCTTCCCTACCATACCCTCCCATACCCTACCTTACCCTGCCGTACCATCTCACATTACCATTTACAACCTCGTTTATCCGACATAGTGTTTTTTTTGTTTGGTCGCATAGCGCACTTGCATAGCGGCCCTCTGCGAGCATTATTCCCCCAAATCATCTCCGCTTGTTTAGTTTTTCGTGTTTGGTCAACGATTCGCGTTCAAGCTTATCATTGCGACTGAGTTTCTTGTTCTGAGAGCTGGAGGAGGGCACAAAGGAGTCATGCCGCCTCCTACCTGCGAGTACATTATTCTTGTCCGATTAGACTTCTTGTTTTGGTACGGCCGACCATTTGAGATGGTGGGAGTGGAAGAGAGGGGTAAAATATAAGGGAGAGGAGGAGGATGCATGGGGGCATTTACGAGTCTCCTTGGACAAATCGATTAGTGTGCAGATATCTGGAATGATACAGTATTACTTATCTCATTGCTTTGGTGAAGCATGAAGAATATGGGTTATCGTGAGATGCTCTCTAGCAGGCCGTCTCGAATGCTGGGCTGGAATGTGACATTGATTTTCGTGTTCACCGGTCAGTGCTAGTTATAACAGTCAGCCGCAGCTGAACTCTTCTTGTGTGGAAGACGTCATTGCGTGCCCCACAGCTGACCGTTTCTTCATCCTCCGATCTTATTGCAACATGTTTGCCAACGAAACTAAGTCTTCCTATACTGAGCTCTCCGCGAACGAGAGCCGCATCTTAGTTCTTCACTCCGGTCAAGTCGAGGACCCCATCCAGTGCCATCTCGAGCATTTTTCCTTGGATGATCCACCGCACTACGAAGCAGTCTCTTATACGTGGGGGCTCGATAGAGGCGAAAATAAAACACCGCTCAATAATAGTAATACATACGTTCTCCCATCAGAGGATGACCTTGATATTGATCCAAATTCCACAACACCTTACCCTTTTCCGTATGATCCCAACTACGGCGACGGCGAGTATGTGACCTGGGACTCAGGGATTGGAAAATACGGACAGCTCCAGCACTCTTCTGGACTCGCCAATGACTCTTCTCTGCCCATAAATAACCCTTTTAATTTTACGCGCGACTCTTCTACATCCGTATATGACGACTTTTCGCCCATCTCATATGAAACCTTAGCTTCCAGCAAAAAAGGAAAGTCTCACCGAACTTGGTATTACAATCAGCTCCTCGAAGACTTCGCCCTCAGCCGTCGCATCCGACCAACGCGATCACCGGCCTGCAAACCTACATTGGACGGGTCTGTAAATGACCCCTCAATGCTCAGGGGGTCCATCACCCTTGGAGAAAGTAGATTTGTAGTCAGAGAGAACTTCGAGCTAGCCCTCTACCACCTCCGACAGAAAGACCGCGACAGAAAACTTTGGGTCGATGCAGTCTGTATAGACCAGCGGAATGAAAAAGAGCGCGGGCACCAGGTTGCACGAATGAGTAAGATCTTCCAATGTGCAAAGACAGTATGCGTCTGGCTTGGACCGGCTGCGGAGCATAGCGATGATGCGGTGGAATTCGTCAAGCGCCTCTGGCACATGAAAAAATCGATGGCCGGCGCAAGAACTACAGCAGATTGCGAATGGCGGCTTTTCAAGGAGACGTTTTTGAGCTACGGATATCCCTGGGATCACGAGCTTATGCAACTGAGAGCGTTGGGCTTCTTAATGAAAAGAGCGTGGTTCTATCGTCGCTGGGTTGTTCAAGAGGTTGCTTTCGCAGCGGATATAGTCGTCCAATGCGGCCATGCCGTTGTTGGATGGAAGGAATTTACATTCGCGATATCTTTTCTCCATGCGCACCACGAAAAGTTGATCCATCTCCTACGTATGTACAACATGTGGGAATTTCGGTATCTGGTGCCTAATGAGCAGGGAACGGTCCCAGATATCCAAGCTGAAGCAGCCGCGCGGTTTCTCTTTGTGACAAAGGACGTTCTTCGAAAAAACGGATTGAACCGCTTTACTTCCTTGGTGAACATCGAGGCTCTCGTCGTCAGATTATCGGATCTCCAAGTATCAGATGGTCGGGACAGTGTATACGCGCTTCTTTCGCTCGCGAACGATACGAAAGAGTCAGATCAGTTGTCACCTGACTATGCAAAATCAAGTACAGAAGTTTGTGTTGACTTTATCAGGCATGTATTACGCTCCAGAAAATCTCTTGATATACTTTGCCATCGCTGGGCACCACTGGCAAAAGACATTAGGTTGCCTTCCTGGATAATGTCGATCAAACCGGCTCGCGACTCTGATGTTTTGCTCCAACATTCACCACGAGCAGGAGAGCCATTCATTGAACACTCAGGATCATGGTATAGAGCTAGTAACCAGAAACCTGCCTGTGCTAAAGTTATATCTCATTCTCCTTCTACTCATATACTCCAGGCAAAAGGTTGTGTCACCGGAACAATTTCCACAGCCAACCGGGACTGTGCTGTTGACGGCATAATACCATTGTGTTGGAGATTTGTCTTGGATGGTCTCAAGTATTCTGACTCATATTCCCGGTTTTCGGACTTCTGGCATGTCCTCGTGGGCGGACGGACCGTCGACGGACAGTGTCCCCCTTCGACTTTCGGCTCGATTTGTAGGTGCTTATTCCAGCAACGCTCTACCGGACTCATAAATGTACCTGAAATACTCGAATTTTTCCAAGGAACATCCTCTGAGCTATTATCAATACCGAAGGAACTGTTGGCCGATATAACCCAATATGAAGACGCGTTCGACTTTTTCCAGAGACTCCAGGCGTGCTGCTGTGGCAGACGACTAGTTGCTACCTCCGACCGGATGGGTCTTGTGCCCTCTAATGCGAAGAGAGGAGACCTCGTCTGTGTGCTCTTGGGTTGCAATGTGCCCGTAATTCTACGACGCATGGATAATTCGAAGGAGGAGTATTTGTTTATTGGCGAGGCATACTTCCAAGGTATCATGGATGGCGAAGCCTTGGAGCAAGTTGACGCGGGAAAACTTAGTCTTCGAGATTTCGTTTTAGTGTAAATGCCGGCATATCAAGCAGATACGGTACACGTGTCTTTTACTGATAAGACGTACTTGAACCTGAATGTTGGTTGGACAGAGCCACTAAGTTCCTCGCCCGGTGAGACTGTCTCAATGGATATTACAGCTTGAAGTTTTGTGTTGTTTTGAGCGTGATTGAAGCGAAAAAATTTGTGACGTAAGCTACTTTGCCTGAGCACCAGAGGCTCTCATCACATCATCTCACCAGAATATTAATATATTTTTTTGAAAAATGAAAAATTTAAGATTTTCAAGACCTCTCATATATTGTAAATCTATTTTAGTTAGAATTTTATCCTTTTGTGCTATAAAGTTAATGAATTCTCAAATTATGCCGCTTTATCGATCTATTGGAAAACCTCGTACACGGCCCGATGCATAACTTAGAAATGCCCTCAATGTCGTATTCATTTATTGCTGCGACTGATACTGAGTACTGGGCCTTACATCTGCTTCAAGATATAGGCGCTTCGTTAATCTCTAAGGGCTAAGCAATGTTTCCCAAGACGTTGCTCTCCTCAAAGGCTGTATCGGCTGAGAGGTACCAGTACATTCTATCTATGGTCAGAATGCCGCTGCATTCTAGTCTACAAAAGAAAATAATCCAGTAATTAGGTATGTAAATACACCCTCCTTACTCTACCTCACCATAGAGTCTCCATCCTTAGTTTCTCACCAAACTACCTCCCGACCCACAAAGGCCTCTCCTCCCTCTCCTCGCCTTAGCCCCCATCCCACCCACACTCCTCAACGGGCTCATCGACCGCGTTTTACGCACCCCCACCGCCGTCGCCAAGCCCAACCGCACCTCCAGCTCCTCCTCAAACCCCATCGCGCGCGCGCTCTCCCTCTTGTCTCCGCCAAGAAACGTAATCGGGATCTTCACCGGCAGGCCCTCGAACCCTTCTTCCTGGCCCTCCAGCTGCGGCCGCCACCCCTTGCTCCGCCTCACCGCCACCCCTACACCAAGGGCCCCTACTCCTCCCAGCCCCGCTGTCTCACCATCAACACCGCCGCTCACTCGCCTCAGCGCGCCGCGCTGGCTTCCGCTCCCGCCCGCGCTGCTCGACACCTCGGTCGACGCGCCGCTGCGCGAGCTGCGGGTCGAGTACGCGACGGACGGCGGGGCGGGGAGGCCGGAGAGGCGGTGCGGGCGCGTGAGCGAGACCATGGAGCGTGAGTAGGGCGTTGTGCGCGAGAAGTTTAGCGCGGGCGGCGGGAGGTGCGGGAGGGAGAGCGAGGCGGAGAGGCGGCAGTCGTAGGTGAGGGGGAGAGGGGGGTGGATGGCGCGCCAGGCGGAGTCGGCGAAGGCGGGAGGGACGGGGAGAGGGACGAGAGGGGGCGCGGGGCCCAGGGGGGATTTGCGCTGTGGGAAGGTGTTGCTGTGTGGGAGGGCGTAGAGCGAGGTTGTGCGGAGCGGGTAGAAGATTGGTGAGAGCGGTGGCGGTTGCGTGTGTGAGGTG
>Ga0307515_10005081_pt1 | contig 26756 bp, 22 predicted proteins | sample 17_EM_MG_FD_194513 | JGI IMG/M metagenome (GOLD analysis project Ga0307515, IMG submission 194513) | Populus trichocarpa ectomycorrhiza microbial communities from riparian zone in the Pacific Northwest, United States - 17_EM | ecosystem: Host-associated > Plants > Roots > Unclassified | place... | reverse complement strand
GTCGTCAACAAAGATGGGCTGTCGGTTGTTGCCTCGAATCAGCAGATGGTGCGGATGACCGGGAATCGTCAGTCGGGCTTGTCGTGCCATGGCAGACTTAAGATGAATATTTAACCTGACCCCATTTTATCAGCGCCGGCACCGCCGGAAATCTAGCTTCCGTTAGTCAGGGAACACCCGTTGACCGGTCAGGCGCTGATGTTCGCGAATCGCGAAACGGTCGGTCATGCCGGCGATGTAGTCGGCCAACGCACGTATCGGGTCCGAGCTACGCGCGTAGTCCTTCGGCAACTCATCGGGGCCGTTGCGATAGGCGGTAAACAGGTCGCCGACGACTTGCTTCGCGGCATCGGTCGTGGCCATCACCTGGGGGTGGCGGTAGAGCGCCCGGTACAAGAAGCGTTTCAGCTCGGCACTGCTGCGCTTCATCTCGTCGCTGAATCCAACCAAGGGCGGTAGGCGGCGAACATCGTCAGCGCATGTTGGGTTGTCGCGCGCCAAGCGTTGTTGCGTGCTGGCGATCACGTCGTAGACCTGCGCCGACAGCATGCGGCGGATGATCTCGGCCAGCAATCGGCGTGGATGTCGTCCTTCTAAGTCAGGGTGGTCGGACAGGGTCTCTTGATGGAAGCGTTGGAACAGGTCAACCTCGCGCAGCATCTCCAGCGTCAACAAGCCCGAACGTACGCCGTCGTCGATGTCGTGTGCGTTGTAGGCAATCTCGTCGGCGAGGTTGGTCAGCTGTGCCTCCAGGCTGGGCTGTAGACCGGCCACGAAGCGGTGGCCCACGCCGCCGGGCTCTTCGGTCTCCCAGGCACGGGCTTGGGGCAACGGGCAGCGTTTGAGAATGCCTTCACGCGTTTCGAAGCAAAGGTTCAGGCCGTCCCAACCAGGGTAGCGCTGCTCAAGCTTGTCCACGACCCGAAGGCTTTGCAAGTTGTGCTCAAAGCCGCCGTGGCCAGCCATGCATGCATCCAGCGCGTCTTGCCCGGCGTGGCCAAAAGGCGTGTGGCCAAGGTCGTGCGCCAACGCGATCGCCTCGACCAAGTCCTCATTGAGGCCGAGGCTGTAAGCCATCGAACGGCCCAGTTGCGCCACTTCCAGCGAGTGGGTCAACCGCGTCCGAAACAGGTCGCCTTCGTGGTTCAGAAACACCTGGGTCTTGTAGACCAGGCGCCGGAAGGCCGAGCTGTGAACGATACGGTCGCGGTCGCGTTGGAAGTCCGAGCGCGTTGGTGCAGGGGGCTCGGGACGGCGTCGGCCCCGGCTGGCGGCGGCGTGGCAGGCCCATGTGGCCAGGCCGTTGTCACGCGGCGCGGGTTCGAAGTTCACCATCGGTCCGCGCGCTTGCTGTTCAACTCGTCAGGCGCAATGCGCTTCGATGCATTCGGCGACCAGATCGTCGGGGGCGCTGCGCGTGACGGCCCGTCCCAGCCCCTCGATCAGAACGAAGCGAATATCTCCGTCCTCCGCTTTCTTGTCGACACGCATGTGGCGCAGGTACTCGGCAGCACCGAGCTTCGGGCCACACACCGGGAGTCCGGCGCGTTCGATCAAATGGCTCAGACGCTCGCGCAGCCCGACAGGGGTCAGCCCCAGGCGCTCGGACAGCTCTGCTGCCATCACCATCCCTGCAGCCACCGCCTCACCGTGCAGCCAGACGCCGAAGCCAAGGCCAGCTTCGATCGCATGACCGAAGGTGTGACCGAAGTTCAGGATGGCGCGCAAGCCCCCTTCCCGCTCGTCGGCGCTCACCACCTGGGCCTTGATCTCGCAAGAGCGCCGAATCACGTGGCGCAACAGTTCGGGCTCGCGGCGGCGCAAGCCGGCCATGTTCTCTTCCAACCACGCCATCAGCTCGGCGTCTGCAATCGGGCCGTACTTGATGACCTCGGCCAAGCCAGCACTCAGTTCGCGATCGGGCAGGCTCGCCAACGTATCGAGGTCGCAAAGTACGCGCGCAGGCTGGTAGAACGCGCCGATCATGTTCTTGCCCAGCGGGTGGTTGACGGCCGTCTTGCCACCCACCGACGAATCGACCTGCGCCAGCAAGGTGGTCGGCACCTGCACGAACGGCACGCCGCGCATGTAGCAAGCAGCAGCAAACCCGGTCATGTCGCCAACGACGCCACCGCCGAGCGCAAACAGCACGGTCTTGCGGTCGCAGCCCTTCTCGAGCAGCGCGTCAAAGATCTGGTTCAGTGTTGACCAGTCCTTGAAAGACTCGCCGTCGGGCAGACTGACGACAGTGACTTCACGGTATTTGTCCGCCAGCCGTTGCACCAGTTGGGAGGCGTAGAGCGGCCCCACGGTGTCGTTGGTCACGATCAGCGCATGGCGAGCAGCCGGGAGTTCACGCCAAAACTCATCCTCAGCCAGCAGGCCGGAGCCAATGACGATGTCGTAAGACCGATCGCCGAGTGCGACCGGCACATGTTCAACATTCCGCAACGCAGCGGAATCCATGGGAGCCAAGTTCATGGCTTGGCAGTTTAAGCGGCGGCGTGCAGCCCTTCGGTATCGCCGCGTTGATGGAGGCGGCGCGAAGCCCGTCAAGCCTCGCGGCTCAGCCCCGCCATTTCGAGCTGCATGCTCAACAGATTGACCAACGTGGGTACCGACGTTCGTCCGGTGTCGATGACAAAGCTCGCCACCTCGCGGTACAGCGGATCGCGCTGCCGGAAGAGATCCCGCAGCTTACGCAACGGGTCACCCCCCTGCAGCAGCGGCCGTTGGGTGTCGTGCCGCAGACGGCGGGCTAGATCCTCGGGCGTCGCCCGTAGGTAAACCACTTGGTTGCCCAACTGCGTCATTGCCTGACGGTTGGGCTGGCGCAGTACGGCACCGCCGCCAGTGGCCAAGACCAAGCGCTCCGGCTGGGTCAGGCGTTCGATCACCTGCTGTTCGACCTCGCGAAAGCTCTCTTCGCCAGATTTATCGAAGTAAGCCCGGATCGAACCACCGATCTCATGCTCGATCTCGGTGTCCGAATCAACAAATCGCCAACCCAAGTGGCGTGCCAGTTGGCGCCCGGCAGTGGATTTCCCACAGCCGGGCATGCCGACCAGCACGATGGTCACAGCTCTACGGCAGTCATCACTGAGGGTAGTAGACCTCGAAGAACTGCGGATAGCTGATGCCACCCGGCGTCTGATACTGCATCAGGATAGCACCACCCGATTTCGGTGTTCCCACGGGGTTACACACAGGAAGTAGCTTAGGGTTCGTGGCATCGACGTTGAGTGAGAACAAGGTCGGGTCGAACGACAAGGAGTCCTGCACCGGCGAACCACCTGTCACGGAGGCCGACAGATTGCTCGACGTTGAGTCGACCGCGATAGTCGTGCCAGCCGTCACAGACCGTCCCGACGCAGAGTCAAGAAGGTAGAGGAAGAAGGTTTGCGTGCAACTGGTCATCGTCAGGCGCGACAGGATCGGCCCGGTGGGCGTCGCAGCTGCAGCAAACGTCCCCTTGGCACCGGCCATGTTGATTGAAATCGCATCTGACAGCGAACTGTCCTCACCCACGTTGACGGTCGCGATGATTGTTGCCAAGCCTTCACCACGGGGATCCTGGACACGGAAGTCCACCGAGCAGGTGCCGTTCACGGTCAGGCAGCCGCCCATATCCGACGACGCAACACTACCAAAGTCGGTGACAAACGAGACTGCCAATCCGTCAGGTACGGGGTTGCCGAATGCATCACGTACGAAGGCGGAAATCTTCGTGTCGTCGCCGGTGATCCTGCCGTCCAGGTTGTATTTCTCGGCCACGATTTCGAAGCCTTCCGCGATCACCACGCCATTGCTCACCACTAGCGTATCCGACTGACCGGTGATCACCTCGTTATCACTGGTCAACGCACTGGCGGTGACCACCACGCTTGTCGGCTCGGTACCGGAATGCACGGTCGTCACAACCAAGCCGTTCAGGTCGCTCACCGCGTTGGGGATGTTGAGCGTGACCTTGCCGCTCGGGTTCACCGCGAACGAGACGTTGACGCCCTTGATCGGGGTGTTGCTGGCGTCGACAACCTTGAACGTCAGCGAGGCCGACTCCGATCGCCCATTGCCCCCCGCGCCTTTGATGACGATGGCCTGATCGGCCGGCACCACGCTGATGAAGTTGATGGCACTGGGTTCTGCAATGTCGACCTGACCACCTGCAGTAACCGAGATCGACTTCGATGCGGTGTACTCCTGGTCACCAACCGACGCCGCGGCGCTAACGGTCGTTGCCCCTGCAGAATCAGTGGTCAGTGCCGAGACGTCCAGACTGGCATAACCGTCGGAGTCCGTCAGCGCAGTCCCAGTTGACGGTGCGAATTTGAGCAGCGTCGCATTGGACTCGGTGAAAGTCACCAGGACACCCTCGGCGGCGTGTCCGTTACTGTCAACCACATGCGCCACCGCTTGAACTGTTTCGGTGCTTCCAATGGACGTCACCGAGTCGCCCGAGCGTTGCACATCGACCGCTATTTCGTAGGTAACGTCGGTACCGGGGCCGCCGGGGCAAGAAAAGGTGCAAGCACCAGGCTCGCCGCCGCCGCCGCCGCAGCCCACCAACATCGCGCTCGCTGCCAAGCCGGCAGCCCACGCCTTGATCCATCGAATCATTGAAAACTCCAGAACTCTTCGTTTGCCCGCAACGGATCCAACATCAACGCGCCGCAGAGCGATCGTTCACCACTTTTGGGGTGAGGAAAATGAGCAATTCAGTACGAGTGCTCAGCTTCACGCGATCCTTGAACAGATTGCCCAAGTAGGGAATATCGCCGAGGAATGGCACCTTGTTGACGTCTTCACGATCGGTCTGAGTGAAGATGCCGCCAATGACCACCGTCCCGCCATTCTCGACCAGCACTTGAGTTTTCACGTGCTTGGTGTTGATGGCTGGGCCCGCGATGGTCAACTCGCCACGGCTGTCCTTGGCCACATCGACGTCAAGAATCACGTTGCCTTCGGGCGTGATTTGAGGAATCACCTCCAACTTCAGCGCTGCCGGGCGGAACTGAACCGACGTAGCGCCGCTGGACGTGGCCACCAGATAAGGAATCTGTTCGCCTTGCTCGATGACCGCTTTGACCTGGTCGGCAGTGATCACCCGGGGGCTCGAAACGATCTTGCCTTTGCCTTCCGATTCAAGCGCGGAGAGTTCCAAATTGAGGAAACGATTGGCGGTGGCACTGAACAGCGACAGCGCGAACGTAGCCGCCGATGCGCCGCTGATCGTCGAGGTACTCGCCGGCAGATTGACGAACTGCGAGTCCGGCAGATAGCTGGTAGCAGTGTTGGGCGTTTGAAGTGTCTGGACACCTACGTTCGAGTAGTTACCCCCGACGGTCAGATAGTTGTTGCCACCCACGGAGTACCCCGGGATGCCACCGCGAAGACCGCGCAAATCGGTGCTGCCGAGCTTGACACCAAGCGCCCGACCGAATTTGTCATCGGCCTCTACGATGCGTGCCTCGATCAGCACCTGGCGGACGGGGATGTCGATCTTCGCGATCATCACCGCCACCTCCTCCAGCTTCGAGGGAATGTCAGAGATGAACAGCTGGTTGGTGCGACTCTCGGCGAGCACGGTGCCACGCGGGGACAAGATGCGGACATTGTTATTTGAGCCGCCGCCACCGCCACCGGAAGATGCAACGTTGATCGCCTTGCCGTCCTTGTCCACCATCTGGCCCAGCAAAGCACGCGCAATGTCTTCGGCCTTGGTGTAGTTCAGCTGGAACGACTGGGTGCGCACCGGCTCCAGGTCAGCCACCTTTTTCTTGGCCTCCAGGTCCACCTGCTCCTTGGCCGCCAACTCGTCCTTCGGCGCGATCCACAACACGTTGCCCGACTTGCGCATGCCCAGGCCCTTGGCCTGCAGGATGATGTCCAGCGCATGGTCCCAGGGGACGTCCTTCAGCCGCAGGGTCACGTTGCCGGTGACGGTATCGCTGGTCACCACGTTGAAGTTTGTGAAGTCGGCAATGACTTGCAGCAGCGAGCGCACCTCGATGTTCTGGAAGTTCAGTGACAGCTTCTCGCCCTGGTAGCCTGGCCCTTGGGTGAGCTTGTTCGGGTCCATTTTGACGGGCCGAACCTCCAGCACGAACTGGGTGTCCGTCTGGTACGCGCTGTGCTCCCAGGCACCTCGCGGTTCGACCACCATGCGGACGCGGTCCCCGCTTTGTGTGGTCGAAATGGCCTGCACCGGCGAGCCGAAGTCAGAGACGTCCAGGCGGCGACGCAGCGACTCGGGCAGGGTCGACCGGAGGAACTCGACGACCAGGTTTTGGCCTTGCTGCTTGAGGTCCACGCCAACCTGGGTGCTGGCCAAGCCAACGATGACTCGGCCCGAGCCATCGGGGCCGCGGCGGAAATCGATGTCACGCAGCGGCAGTTGCTCTGCGTTTTGGCTGTTGGCGAAATGAACCGGTTGAGTCGTGGTCGCTGATGTCGTAGACGCCGAACTCGGCGCCGCGTCCAGCATGATCAGAAGCGACTTGCCCTGCAGTTCCGTCCGATAGTTGGTTGGTTGCTTCAGGCTCAGAACCAGCCGCGTCCGGTCGCCCGAGTTGGCGATGTTCACACTGCGAACATTTGCCGAGTTGATGTCGACAGACGACTTGCCCACGCCATTGCCGACGTTCGGCAGATCGATCGCCACACGCGGCGGTGCCTGAATCACAAAGCCCGTCGGCGCAGCCGCCAGCGGCTCCGACAACTCGACACGAATGACTTCACCGTTCGCTTGCTGGTTACTGCTGATCGCGCGGATCAGGTTCTGAGCCCAGGTCAGCCCCGGCGTTGCCAGGCCCAGGGCCAGCAGCAGCCCACCCACAGTCCAACTGCGCATCTTGCGTGACTCCAACTTGTATTTCATTGCGCCTTCTCCTGAAGCTGGAGGGTCGTGGTGCGCTCGATCCATTCGCCCGCCGCGTCCTGCACGAGTTCGCGCAGCGACAGTTCTGTTTCGCCGATCTTCGTGATCTGCCCGTAGTTCTGGCCGATGTACTCGCCCGACCTCACGTAGTGAAGCAGCTTGTCGACTTCGATCAGTGCATGCGGCTTACCCTGTCGGGTGACCGTGCCCACCATCTTCATCGCATCCAACGGATAAGCTTCCAGTGGCTCCTTGCGCCGGCGCAGCTGCGCGGCCACCATGGCATTCGACTGACCGCTGTCCATGCGTGTGCCCGAGGTGACCTTCTGCGCACTGAAGGGCTCGACACCCGTGATCGACGCATAGGGCTGGGGCACAAATTTCTTGGGTGCAGCGATGGGCTCGACGTTAGGCTTAACCTCGCGCTTCTGCTGCTCCATCCACTGCGACAACTCATCGGTGTTGGCGCCACAGCCCGCCAGGATCACCGCTGCGCCAAGCACCACCCACAATCCAAGGCGCTTCATGACTTCTTGCCCTTTTCCTTCGACTTGGCCGCGGCGGCCGCACGCTTGACTTCGGCCACTTCCGCTGCGTCCAGGTAACGGTAGGTGCGCGCGGTCGCCTCCATCATCAGGGTGCCTGAAGTGTCCTTCGGTGGCGGCACGATGGTCAGGTTGTGCAGCGTCACGATGCGCGAAAGATTCGCCACATCGGCCACAAAAGAGCCGACATCGTGGTAACGACCGGACACCTTGATCGCGATGGGCAGTTCGGCGTAGTAGTCCTTCACCACGACCTGCCCGGGGCGGAACAATTCGAACTGCAGACCGCGGCCGATACCGGCTTGGTTGATGTCCGACAGCAGCGCGTCCATCTCTGCCTTGCCAGGCAGTTGTTTCTCGAGCTGGGTGACGTACTCCTGAACCTGCTCCTTCTGCTTCTTCAGCTCGTTCAGGTTCACCGCCTGCGTCAGCTTGGAACGGTAGTCGTCTTTCAGCTTGGGCTCCTTGGCCCGCGCTGCTTCCAGGGACTTGTCAGCGTCGCTCAACACCGCCAGCCAGCCCAAGCCGACCACGGCAATAGCCACGGCGATGCAGCTGGCAATCTTCGGCAGGATCGGCCATTGGCCGGGTTCTTTGGGGTTGAGGTCGCGGAACTGCGCGGCGCCACGGCCCAGGGCGGCGCCGACGTCGATGCTGGGGGTGTTGGATTTGCTGGTGGCCATCATGCGCCTCACGAAACCTTGGCCGGCTTGGCGGTCGCAGGAGCGCTGGCTGGCTTGGAGCCGCTCAGAGCGCCACTGGCACCGCTGGCCGCCGACGACGGCGCTTGAGGCCGTTTGATCGACACGCGCATCGAGAAGTCGAACAGCCGGCGCTGTTCACGGTCCTTGCCCAGCGTCACCGCCTTGATTTCCACCAGTTCCGGCCGCTCGAGCCAGGGTGAGTTGTAGGCCGTGTTGCGCAGCATTTCGGACACACGCTCGTTGGTCTGCGACATGCCGCCCACAGTGACCACGTTGCCGTTTTGCTTGACCGACGTCAGGTAGATGCCTTCGGGCGTTTGCTTGACCAGTTCGTCCAGCAGGTAGACGGGCACGTTGCGGTCGGCCTGCAAGTCTTCCACGGCCTTTTGGCGCGCCTTCAAGGCATCGATCTCGGCACGCAGCGCCGCGATGTCCTTGATCTGCTCTTCGAGCTTCTTGATTTCGTCCGACAGGTAGCGGTTGCGCGTGTCCTGGAACGACGTGAGCTGTTGCAGCACACCGAACCACAAGATGACAAGGCCGACACCGACAATGCTGGCCAGACCCAAGGCCGAAAAGAACGCGCGCTTGCGTTCCTGGCGACGGGCTTCGCGGTGGGGAAGGAGGTTGATCAGAATCACTGCACGAACCTCCGCATCGCCAAGCCGCAGGCCGTCAGGTACGACGGCGCTTCACGGCGCAGCTTGGCTTCGCGCACGGCGGAACCCAGCTTCATGCTCTCGAACGGATTGACGACTTTCGAGGCGAAGCCGGTCACATCCTTCACGCGCTCGCGCAAGCCCGGCATCGCGGCCGTGCCACCTGCCAGCATCACGTAGTGCACCTTGTGGTGCGGCGTGCTGGTGAAGAAGTACTGCAGCGCGCGGCCGATCTCGTGGGCCAGGCTGTCGACGAAAGGCGTCAGCAGGGTAGGTTCGTAGTCTTCGGGCAGCTCGCCGCTGATCTTCTTCTGCTCGGCTTCTTCGTACGAAAAACCGTACTGGCGAGAGATGAGTTGGGTCAGTTGCGAGCCGCCGAACGATTGGTCGCGGTCGTACAGCATTTCTTCTTCGCGCAGCACTTTCAGGCTGGTCGTGTCGGCACCGATCTCGAACAGCGCCACCAGCGAGTCCTTGCCCTGATCTGGCAGCGCATTGATCAGTCGCCCCATCGCCAAGCGCGAGGCATGTGATTCGATGTCCAGCACCACAGGCGTCAAGCCGGCGGCTTCGGCCAAGCCCTGGCGATCCTGCACGCGGTCCTTGCGGGAAGCGGCGATCAGCACGTCGACGTCGCCGACAGAGCCAGCATTCGGGCCGATCACGCAGAAGTCCAGGCTCACCTCGTCCAGCGAGAACGGGATGTACTGGTGCGCCTCGGACTCGACCTGCAGCTCCATCTCGTCTTCACGCAGACCGGCCGGCAGGACGATCTTCTTGGTGATGACAGCCGACTGCGGCATCGCCATGACGACATGCCGGGTCTTGGTGCCACTGCGGCTGACGACGCGGCGCACCGCGTCGGCCACTTCATCGAATTTCTCGATCTGGCCGTCGACGATCCAGCCTTTTTCGAAAGGCTCGCTCGCTAAACGTTCCAGAACGAGTTCTCCGGATGTGGACTGGGACAGCTCGACCAACTTGACGCTGGAGGAGCTGATATCGAGGCCAATCATCTGCGGATGCTTTTGGCCCAACAGGCGATCAAGAAAACCCACGAGTCAAAGCTCCAGCGGCGCCACAACAGGACGCAAAGTTAACAAAGCACTTCAATCCTAGCAGCAAGAGTGTTGAGAAACAAAGGAAAACTGCCCGGCAAAACCCGCTGCCCGTTGCGATTCGCACACGTGTTTCGGCCATATCGAGGGGGTTCATCCAAGGGTTTTCACCAACCTTGGTGACAAGCCGTTCATGCCGGAAAGCAGGTGTATGCGGACGGCTTGTTCGTTCGCTGACATATAGGCCTTCCGATATGCCCCCATTTCTATAATCGGCCGGCCCATCGCAGGAGCCCCATGAGCGAAGCCGACCGCGCCGATTCCCCTTCTCCGCCCTCCTCGGGTGGTTCCGTAGCCCACACTTGGTGGGCCGTTCTTGTCCGCTTGGCCCTGGGCGGCCTCGGACTGATCGGTGCCGGCTTGCTGGTGATCCTGATCTGCGCAGCCATCGCGCTGGCGGTCGCCTACCCCAATCTGCCTGAACTCGACTCGGTCACCGACTACCGCCCTCGGCTGCCGTTGCGGGTGGTCTCGGCGGAAGGTGAGTTGTTGGGCGAGTACGGTGACGAACGCCGTACCTTCACGCCGATCGGTGAGATCCCCAAGGTCATGCAGGATGCGGTGCTGGCGATTGAAGACGCGCGTTTCTATCAGCACAGCGGCGTCGACTACATCGGCGTGATCCGCGCCGGCGTCGCACAGTTCGGCTCGGTTGGCAGCCAGGGCGCATCGACCATCACGATGCAGGTGGCGCGCAACTTCTACCTGTCGACCGAGAAGTCGCTGACGCGCAAGCTCTACGAGATCTTGCTGGCGCTGAAGATCGAAAGCCAGCTCAGCAAAGACCAGATCCTCGAGCTGTACATGAACCAGATCTACCTGGGGCAGCGCGCCTACGGCTTTGCCGCCGCCAGCGAGATCTACTTTGGCAAGCCCTTGAAGGACTTGAACGTCGCCGAGGCCGCGATGCTGGCCGGCCTGCCCAAGGCCCCGTCAGCCTACAACCCGATCGCCAACCCGCGCCGGGCCACTGTGCGCCAGCAGTACATCATCGACCGCATGCTCGACAACGGCTTCATCACCGCCGAGCAACATGCCGCCGCCAAGGCACAGGAGCTGAAGTACCGCGTGCCCACCGACCTGCCGGTGCACGCCGAGTACGTGGCCGAACTGGCACGGCAGATGATCTATGCGCAGTACGGCGCCGAGGCCTATACGCGTGGCTTGCAGGTGCAGTTGACGGTGCGCGCGAGTGACCAAATGGTCGCCTACCGGTCCTTGCGCAAAGGCTTGATGGATTACGAACGCCGCCAGGTCTACCGCGGCCCGGAGGCCTACGTCGACCTGCCGGCCGATCCCAAGGCGGTCGACGCGCGCGTCGCCGAGGCGCTGGCCGATCACCCGGACAACGACGAGTTGAAGGCTGCCGTCGCGCTCGAAGCGGGCCCGAAGAAGGTCGTGGCGGTGTTGCAGTCGGGCGAATCGATCACCGTCACAGGCGACGGGCTGAAGCCGGTCGCCTCGGGCCTGGCTGCCAATGCCGACGCGAAACGCCAGATCCGCCGCGGTGCGGTGGTGCGGGCCATCAAGGGCCCCAAGGGCGATTGGACGCTGACCCAACAGCCCGAGGTCGAAGGCGCTTTCGTGTCGATCGAGCCCGGCACCGGCGCGATCCGCGCGATGGTCGGCGGCTTCGACTTCGGCAAGAACAAGTTCAACCATGTCACGCAGGCTTGGCGCCAGCCCGGTTCGAGCTTCAAGCCCTTCATCTATTCGTCGGCGCTAGAAAAGGGCTTCACGCCGGCCACCGTCGTCAACGACGCACCCTTGTTCTTCGATGCCGGCTCGACCGGCAGCCAGCCCTGGGAGCCAAAGAACTACGACGGCACCTTCGACGGGCCGATCCCGCTGCGCCGCGCGCTGGCTCGGTCGAAGAACATGGTGTCGATCCGCGTGCTGCAGGCGGTGGGCGTGGAATATGCGCGCGACTGGGTCACCCGCTTTGGCTTCGACCGCGAGAAGCACGAGCCCTACCTGACCATGGCGCTCGGTGCGGGCTCGGTCACGCCGATGCAGATGGCCACCGCCTACAGCGTGTTCGCCAATGGTGGCTACCGCGTCAACCCGGTGCTGATCGCACGCATCACCGACGCCCGCGGCAAGGTGCTGCAGCAAGTTGATCTGAAAGCACCAGACGCATCACAGCGGGTGATTGATGCGCGCAACGCCTTCTTGATGACCAGCCTGATGCAGGAGGTCACTCGCTCAGGCACCGCCGCGCGCGCCCAGGCGACACTGAAGCGGCCGGACATCTATGGCAAGACCGGCACCACCAACGATTCGATGGACGCTTGGTTCGCCGGCTTCCAGCCGACGCTGACCGCCATCGTGTGGATCGGCTACGACACGCCACGCAAACTCGGCGATCGCGAAACAGGCGGCGGCTTGTCACTGCCGGTGTGGATCGAGTACATGGGCCAGGCGCTCAAGGGCATCCCGGTGACCGAGCCACCGGCGCCCGAAGGCGTGGTCAATGTCGCTGGCGAGTGGTACTACGACGAATACAGCCCGGGCCAGGGCATCACGACACTGGGCACGGAAGAGAAGTCGCCGGAGGCGCCGACCGAGGACGAGAAGAAGGGCATTCTCGATCTGTTCCGGTGAAATTGAGCCCCCACGCCCCGTCCCGGGGCTGCCCCCCCCCGAGGGGGCTCGCACAGCGGACCGGCAAAGCCGGATCCGCGCACGCCACTTGGAGGCGGCGGCCCCTGCGGGGCGCCGTGTCAACTTTTCGGACCGTACGGCTTGGGGCCAACGGCACTGCGCGCGTCAGGCGGGGCTAAAGGTCAGTGCCTTGCCGGCCTGGGCGCTGGCCTGCTCGGACAGGCGCCGGAAGAAGTCCACGCCGTCTTTGGTGTCCAGCCACTGGCCCGAGGGCTGCAAGCGAAAGTGGTAGCCGCCGGCCTTGGCCGCGAGCCACAGCTCGTGCAGTGGCGGCTGGGTGTTGACGATCAGCTTGCTGCCGTTGGGCAGCGCCAGTTCCAGCAAGCCACCGGTGCGGTGGCCGTCGATGTCGATCAGGTCCTCGTCGAGCCAGCGGTCGATCTGGGCCTCGATCGAGGCCAGCGCAGCAGAAGCGCGCTGCATGTATTCGGCATCAGAGAAGGCAGAAGCGGTCATGGTCGTCGGTACACTTCGCGGCATGCCGTACCGCGTCGCGTCGAGTGTAGTGGCGCCTGTCGGGCGCCTTGGGGTCAGGGTCTTGCTGGCCGCTTCCGGGCTGGCGTTTGGCGTGGCGCTTCTGGCAGGTTGTGGCCAACGCGGCGCGCTGGTCCTGCCGCCCACCGCCAAGGCCTCGGCCGCCACCCCACCGGCTTCAGCCGCCAGTACCGCCGACCCTGCCCGCTGAGCTCAGAGCCGGCCCTCTTCCACTGCGTGGCAGGCGATCTGGATGCCGGCCAGGCTTTGCCAACGCGGCCGCTCCTGGCTGCAACGCGCGTTGGCGTGCGGGCAACGCGGGTGGAAAGCACAGCCGGTGGGTGGGTTCAACGGATTCGGCACCTCGCCTTGCACCGGTGTGCGCGCCCTTCCGCTCATGTGCAGGTCGGGGATCGCGTCCAGCAGCATGCGCGTGTACGGATGTCGGGGCGACTCGAACAGCGCCGCTTTGGGCGCCAACTCGACGAGATGGCCCAGGTACATCACACCGACGTCGTCACTGACGTGCCGTACCACTGCCAGGTTGTGCGAGATGAACAGGTAGGTCAGGCCACGCTCGCGCTGCAGGTCCTTCATCAGGTTCAGCACCTGGGCCTGGACCGACACGTCGAGCGCCGAGGTTGGCTCATCGCAGACCAAAAACTCCGGCCGCGTCGCCAGTGCGCGAGCGATCGAAATGCGTTGGCGCTGACCGCCGGAAAATTGATGCGGGTAGCGGCCCGCATCTGCCGCGGCCAGGCCCACTGCACGCAGCAGCGCCTCCACCTCATCGGACACCTCGGCCTTGTCCTTCGCCAGGCCATGCTCACGCAGCGGCTCAGCCACGATGTCCTTGACCCGCCAGCGAGGGTTCAGGCTGGCGTACGGATCCTGGAAGATCATCTGCATGCGCCGCCGCAGGTTGCGCGCTTGCGAAGAGGCCAGCGTCTGCAGCGTCGGCTGACCATCGAACAGCACCTGGCCTCGGCTGGGCGCATGCAGCCCGACCAGCAGCCGCGCGACGGTGCTCTTGCCACAGCCTGACTCGCCCACCAGGGCGAGCGTGCGGCCGGCCTCGATGCCAAAGCTGACCCCGTCCACCGCATGCACGAAGCGGCGCGGCTGGCGCTCGACCACCCGGTTGAGCCACGGCGACGACACATCGAAGATCTTGGCCAGGTCCTGCACTTCGACCAGGTGGCTCATGCGGCGGCTCCAGCGTCATGCAGCCAGCAGGCAGCCCGTGTGGCCCCTGCACTCATCAGCTCGGGCCGCTCGCGCAGGCAACGCGGCATCACCTCGCCGCAGCGCGGGTTGAAGGCACAACCGGACGGAATCGCATTCAGCCGCGGCATCGCTCCATCGATTTGCGTCAGGCGTTCGCGGTCTTCGTCCATCACCGGGATCGAGCCCATCAAGCCGCGGGTGTAAGGGTGGGCCGGGTGGTGAATCACCTGCTGCACCGGGCCGATCTCGACCACCCGACCGGCGTACATCACGGCCACGCGGTCGCTGGTCTCGGCGATCACGCCCATGTCGTGCGTCACCAGCATCACCGCCGCGCCGTGCTCGCGCGCCAGCCGCCGCAGCAGAGCGATGATCTGGGCCTGAATCGACACGTCCAGCGCGGTGGTCGGCTCGTCGGCCACGATCAACCGCGGCTCGGCGGCCAGTGCCAGCGCGATCACGACGCGCTGCCGCATGCCGCCCGAGAACTGGTGCGGGTACTGGTCGATGCGCGCTTCGGGCGCTGGGATGCCGGTCTGCCTCAGCAAATCAATCGCCCGTTCACGCGCCTGAGTGCCCGACAAAGGCAAATGAGTACGGATCGTCTCGACCAACTGCTGGCCCACGGTGTACAGAGGGTTCAGCGAGGTCAGCGGGTCCTGGAAGATGGCGCCGATCTGGCGGCCACGGACACGGCGCATCTCCGCCGGGCTCAGGTTGTCGATCCGGCGTCCATCCAGACGTATCTCGCCCGCCGCGATGCGGCCGGGCGGCTCAAGCAGGCCGATGATGGCAGAACCGGTCAAGGACTTGCCGGCCCCGGACTCGCCGACCACGCCGAGGATCTCGCCCGGCGCGATCGAAAAGCTGACATCGTCCAGCGCCAGCAACGTGCCGCGCCGGGTCGGAAACTCGACGCGCAGGTGGCTGACTTCAAGCAAAGGCGGCTGGCTCATTGCAAACGGGGGTTCAGCGCGTCGCGCAGCCAATCGCCCAGCAGATTGACGCTCAGCGCCAGGATCATCAACACCGCGCCGGGGAAGACGGTGATCCACCACATGCCCGACATCAGGTTGTCATTGCCGATGCGGATCAAGGTTCCCAGTGACGGGCTGGTCGGCGGCACACCGACGCCCAGAAAGGACAGTGTGGCTTCGATGATGACCGCCGCCGCGATGTCGATCGTCGCCAGCACCAGCACCGGCCCTGTAACGTTGGGCAGCACGTGGCGCCACATGATGCGCAGCGGCGCCACACCGATCACCCGCGCCGCCTGAACGTAGTCCTTGTGGCGCTCCACCAGCGTCGAGCCACGCACCGTGCGGGCGTACTTGACCCAACCGGTCAACGCGATCGCGAGGATCAGCACGGTGAACGCCAGCGTGTCGTGCGCATGCGGGAACAGTGCGCGGCCGACGCCATCGATCAGCAGCGCAATCAGGATCGCCGGAAACGACAACATCACATCGCACACGCGCATGATGAAGGCATCGACGTGCCCGCCGGCATAGCCGGACAGCAACCCCAGGGCCACGCCGAACAACAATGACAAGGCGACGGCGGCCAGGCCGACCAGAAGCGAGATGCGGGCGCCGTACATCAGCGCCGACAGGATGTCGCGCCCCTGGTCGTCGGTGCCGAGCAAGAAAGTGGCGCGCCCTTCCGGCAACCAGGCGGGCGGCAGTTGCGCGTCGGCCAACTCGATCGTCGACAGGTCGAATGGGTTGTGCGGCGCCACCCAGGGGGCGAACAACGCACAGAATGCGCAGACGAACACCAGCAGTGCTGCGATCTGCGCCACTGGCGAATGGCGGAAGCTGTACCAGAGGTCGCCTTCCAGGAATCGGCGCCAGGCACTCAGCGGCGGCACCGCATCGGAAACAGGGCTCATGGGCGAAGGTCGGCCGGGGTCAATGCGCTGCCACCGCACGATCAGCACGCAAGCGCGGATCGACAACGAAGTACAGCAAGTCCACCACCAAGTTGATGGTGACGAAGATCAACGAAATCAGGCACAGATAGGCCGCCATCACCGGGATGTCGGCGAACTGCACGGCCTGGATGAACAGCAAGCCCATGCCAGGCCACTGGAACACCGTCTCGGTGATGATCGCGAACGCAATCAGGCCACCGAGCTGCAGGCCAGTGATGGTCATCACCGGCACCAGCGTGTTCTTCAATGCGTGGCCGAAGTAGACGGTGCGATCGGTCAAGCCGCGGGCGCGGGCGAACTTGATGTAGTCGCTGCGCAGCACCTCCAGCATCTCGGCGCGCACCAGCCGCATGATCAGCGTCAGCTGGAAGATCGACAAGGTGATCGCCGGCAACAGCAGGTGGCGCCAGCCATCGACAGTGAGCAAGCCCGTGGCCCAGCCGCCGAGATTCACCAGTTCGCCGCGGCCAAAACTGGGCAACCAGTTCAACACCACAGCGAACAGCAGGATCAACAGGATGCCGATCAAAAACGTCGGCAAGGACACACCCAGCAGCGAGAAGCCCATCAACAGCTGCGCCGTCCATGAGCCGCGCCGCAACGCGGCCAGCACACCCATCGGGATGCCCAGCATCAAGGCGATCAGAGCGGCCACGAGGGCCAACTCCAGCGTCGCCGGAAAACGCTCGCCAACCAAGGTCGAAACCTTGCGCCCTTGGCGCAGGCTGAGCCCGAATTCACCCTGGATCGCGTTGCCAACAAAGCGCGCGAACTGCATGGCCGCCGGTTTGTCGAGCCCAAGGTCAGCGCGCAGCTGAGCACGCTGCTCGGCGGTCGCTTCCTGCCCCATCAGGTTGGTCACCGGATCGCCAACGTACTGGAACAGCATGAACGCGATCAAGGCCACCGCCAGCATCACGATCACGGCTTGAACGAGGCGGCGAATGATGAAAGCAAGCATGCTGGGCGGGTGGTTTCGCAAGCGGCGTGCCCAGGCCGATCATGGCCGATTGGGCGCGTCGAGAAACCGCCGGGTCAGCAGCTCGACGGCGCAGTGTAGCGGTGCGAATTTCCGCATCGACCCGGCGTTTGCCCGGGTCGACTGGGGTCGGCGCCTCATGAAAAAAGCCGCCCGTAGGCGGCTTTGCATTCTGGGTCGAATCGCGCGAGCGCGACCGACGATTAGAAGTTGTGCTGGATGCCGAAGTCGTAGCCGGTCTTCTCGTCGCGCTGAGCCTGGGTCGTGGCGCTGCCACCGATGCGGGTCACGTCAGCGTACACCTTGGTGCGCTTCGACAGGTTGTAGTGAGCGCCCAGGCCGGCCTTCTTGAATTCGCCGGTGCCGTCGATGTCGTTGGCAGCGTAGCCGACCTTGATGTCGAACGCGCCAACCGGAATCGTGCCGCCGACGATCCAGCCCTTGGAATCAGCGCCGGCCGCGGTCGTGCCCTTGCTGTAGCCGAGTGCCAGGGTCGCGAAGCCGAAGTTGTAGCGGCCACCGATGTTCCAGACCTTGTCTTCTTCACCGGCCGGGTTCTCGTAGCCAGCGCCGATCCAGAACGGACCGACGGCGTAGTTGCCGGCGATCGAGAAGGGCTTGTCTTCAGAGACGCCGCCGTTGTTGGGGGCGCTTTCGGCGATGGAGGCGCCGATGTTGAAGCCAGCGACGCTCAGGTCATAGCGGATCGAGTCGGACACGCGGACCTTCCCGGGGTACGCCGGAGTGGCCCCGGAGGTGTGCAGCGCCCAGGTCCCACGCAGGGCAGCGACGGTATCGCCACCGAACGGATCGATCTGGTTCTGGATCATGATGAACGAAGGGGTGTACTGGCGACCCAGGTTGATCATGCCGAAGTTGGTGACCAGACCGACGGTCGAGTAGCCTTGCCAGAAGTTCGCATTGGCCGAAGTCCCCGAATCCGGGAAGAAGCGGTGCTCGAAGCCGAACACAGCCTTCAGGCCTCCCCCCAGATCTTCAACACCGCGGAAGCCCAGGCGGCTGCCGGTGTTGTCCATGACTTCCTTGTCTTCCTTGCCAGTCTGCTTGCCAATGGCTTGGTCCAGCTTGCCGTAGATGGTGACCGACGATTGGGCTGACGCTGCGCCGGCGAATGCGCCCAGCACTGCGAGAGCAATCAGAGATTTTTGCATTCAGAGATCTCCTAAGTTTTGAACAAGAGGTCCCGATCGAGGGGGAACCCGGTCACCACGACGGGTGGGGCCGATCAGGCCAACCTCCGCAAGGGAAGTTGACGCTATTGCACCAGAGCCCCCTGGGGGGCGCAAAGAAAACGGGCCCCCAATTCGGCGTTTTGTTGTCGTGCAACAACGAGTTACCCACCTCGTTGCGCACCAATATGGCGCATTGGCTTTGGCGGGCGACGAAAGCGCTGGCAGCCCCGCAGGTATGCTCGCGCCATGGCTTCAGGACCTTCACTCGACAGCTGGCTGATCGCCGCCGACAACGCACTGCGCACCGTGTCCGGTGTGGCCCATGCCGGCCGGCCCTCACCCGCCGCCGAAGTCGACCCCAATCTGCCGCCTGATCTGAGGCGCCGCTCTGCCCCGCTGATGCGGGTGAACCACGTCGGCGAAGTCTGCGCCCAGGCGCTTTACGAGGCACAGGCGCTGACAGCACGCAGCGCCGAGGTGCGCGCGCAGATGCAGCAAGCCTCACGGGAGGAAACCGACCACTTGGCCTGGACGGCAGAGCGCCTTCGCGCTTTGGGCGACCGGCCCAGCTTGCTGAACCCTCTGTGGTATGCCGGAGCCTTTGCGATCGGTCTGGTCGCCGGCAGGGCTGGTGATGCCTGGAGTCTGGGCTTTCTGGTCGAAACCGAGCGGCAGGTGGAAGAGCACCTCGCCGGTCACCTGGACCGGCTGCCAGCCGAGGACCGCGCATCACGCGCGATCGTCGCGCAGATGAAGGAAGACGAGGCGCAACATGCCGAAGCGGCGCTGGCCGCCGGCGGCGCACCGCTGCCAGCACCGGTGCGCTGGCTGATGCGCGGGGCCTCCAAGATGATGACCGGCACCGCGCACTACATCTGAGCGCGCGCGCCCGGCGCGGCTTTCAAGCCGCTTCGCGGATCTCGACGCTGGTCGTGATGCGAGCGGTGTGACCAATCATCGCCGTCGCGGAGCAGTACTTTTCATGCGACAGCGCGACCGCGCGCTCGACCACCGCCAATGGCAGGTCCTTGCCGCTGACAATGAAGTGCATGTTCAGCGCGGTGAAGACCTTGGGGTCGGTGTCCGCGCGTTCGGCTGTCAGCTTGACCTGACAGCCACTCACCGCATGGCGGCCACGCTTCAAGATCAGCACCACGTCGTAGGCGGTACAACCACCGGCACCCGCGAGGAGCGTTTCCATCGGCCGCGGCGCCAGGTTCCGGCCGCCCCCGTCGGGCGCGCCATCCATCGTCAACAAATGGCCGCTGCCGGTTTCCGCCAGCATCGCCATCCCCGCATCCGCCACCCAGTGCACCGTGCATTCCATCGTGCTTCGTCCTCATTGCCGGGCGACGGCGATCGGCGCCCCATCGCAGGGCATTATCGGCATCTGGAGCTGCCTCTCTATGCCAAGGTTATTGCAGTGCAGCAAAACCCGAGCTAGACTGCTTCACATGCAGTAAACGCTTTCACAAGCGCCGGCTGCGCCTCTTGTCTCCTCCACCCCTCAACGGTGGATTCAGCCCGGGCCCTCACGGTCCCGGGCTTTTTTCTGCCTGGCCCACATAGGGGGTCTCGCGAACCGGCTCGCATATCATGCGGCGCTGCAGCACGGCCGGCCCGGCCGCGTTAGCTTTCAGCTTGCCACCCCAGCCAACGAGGAGAGACGCCCATGGCCGGCGCCGCCCGAAAGCCGCGCGCCACCGCTGCGCGCTCGCCCGCAACACCTGCCGCCAGCGCCGTCGACTACCTGCGCCGAATTCTGACCGCCAAGGTCTACGACGTCGCGAAGGAAACCGCGCTCGACCCCGCCAAGGCCTTGTCGCGCCGCTTGGGCAACAGCGTGCTGCTCAAGCGTGAAGACTGCCAGCCGGTGTTCAGCTTCAAGCTGCGCGGCGCCTACAACAAGATGGCCCACCTGTCGCCCGAGGCGCTGGCCCGTGGTGTCATCTGCGCGTCAGCCGGCAACCACGCCCAAGGTGTGGCGCTGGGTGCGCACCGCCTGAAATGCCGCGCGGTGATCGTGATGCCGACCACCACACCCAAGGTCAAGATCGACGCGGTGGCCGCGCTGGGCGGTGAGGTCGTGCTGCACGGCGACAGTTATTCCGACGCCTACGTACGCGCGCTTGAGATCGAAAAGGCCGAGAGCCTGACCTTCGTCCATCCCTTTGACGATCCTGACGTGATCGCCGGCCAGGGCACGATCGCGATGGAGATCCTGCGCCAGCACCAGGGCCCGATCGATGCAATCTTTGTCGCAATCGGCGGCGGCGGGCTGATCTCCGGCATCGCCGCCTACATCAAGGCCGTGCGGCCCGAGATCAAGGTGATCGGGGTGCAAACCACCGACTCCGACGCGATGATCCGGTCGGTCAAGGCCGGCAAGCGGGTCCAGCTGGCCGACGTGGGCCTGTTCGCCGACGGCACCGCGGTCAAGCTGGTTGGCGAAGAGACTTTTCGCCTGACGCGCGAGTTGGTCGATGACTTCGTGGTGGTCGACACCGACGCCGTCTGCGCGGCGATGAAGGACGTGTTCCAGGACACCCGCTCGATCGTCGAACCGTCCGGCGCACTGGGCGTGGCCGGGTTAAAGCAGTACGTCGAGACCCACAAGCCCAAGGGCAAGACCTTTGTCGCGGTGACCTGCGGCGCCAACATGAACTTCGACCGCCTGCGCTTCGTCGCCGAGCGGGCCGAGTTCGGCGAACAGCGCGAAGCCTTGTTCGCCGTCACCATCCCCGAAGAGCGCGGTAGCTTCAAGCGTTTTTGCGAGCTGATCGGCACGCCGAGCCACCCGCGCTCGGTGACCGAATTCAACTACCGGATCTCCGACGCCCGCGTGGCCCATGTGTTCGTCGGCATCTCGATCGCCAAGCGCGAAGAGGCCGACAAGATCGAGCGCAACTTCATCCGCCATGGCTTTGCCACCGTCAACCTGACCGACGACGAACTCGCCAAAGAGCACGTGCGCCACATGGTCGGCGGGCGCAGCGAACTGGCCCGGGACGAACGGCTGTACCGCTTCCAGTTCCCCGAGCGCCCGGGCGCATTGATGCGCTTTTTGGCCGCGATGCACCCGAGCTGGAACATCAGCCTGTTCCACTACCGCAACCAGGGTGCCGACTACGGCCGAATCCTCGTCGGCATCCAGGTGCCCAAGGCCGACAAGAAGGCCTTCAAGGACTTCCTGGACACGCTCGCCTACCCCTGCGTCGACGAAACCGACAACCCGGTCTACCAACTTTTCCTGCGCTGACGCGGCTTTCGGATAGGCCCAATGCGCACCGGCCCGCAACCGGCCTAAGATCGGTTGCGGACCTTGTGTCCGCGCCCGGTGCGCGGCTGTTGCGCCCGGGCGGTCACCGGAGACGCACGATGTCACGCCACGCGATCGCCCACGCCCTGATCGTTGTTGCCACCTGCTTCGGCCTTGGTGGCTGTGCCCAGGTGGCCAAGGCGCCGCCGGCGCCGGTGGCACCTCTGCTGCAGGACGATGCATTTGTGTCCTCAGCGCGGCCGGTGCACCCGGAAGACATCCTGGCGATGAGCCCGGCGATGGTGCACTACGTCGAGGACGAGATTTCGCGTCGCCTGCGCCGCAGCGGCCGCCAGCAGGGCCTGATTGACGCGCTGTACGACCGCGACATGCTGCGGCTCGAATACGACTCGGCCACCACCCGCACCGCCAGCGAGGCGTTTGCCGCTCGCTCGGGCAATTGCCTGTCGTTGGTGATCATGACAGCGGCGCTGGCCCGCTACCTCGAGCTGCCGGTGAACTTCCAGTCGGTCGACGTCGAGGAAAGCTGGACCCGTGGCCAGGCGCTGCTGCTGGCAGCCGGCCACGTCAACCTGGTGCTGGGCCAGCGCCCGCTCGACAAGGGCCGCGGCGTCTTCACCGACCCGCAGATGACTGTCGACTTTCTGCCGCCGCAGGACCTGCGCGGCCGCCGTGTCACCCCCATCAGCGAAGCGCGCGTGCTGGCGATGTACCTGAACAACCGCGCCGCAGAAACGCTGGCCCAGGGCGACCTGAACCAGGCCTATGCGTGGGCCCGCGCTGCGCTGATTCAAGACCCGGGCTTCACCAGCGCCCCTATCACCCTCGGTGTGATCTACCACCGCCGCGGCCTGCTGGCCCCGGCGGAGGCTGCGTTCCGTCACGCGTTGCGTTCCGAGCCGCAGAACACCCAGGCCCTGGCCGACCTGTCGTCGGTGCTGTTCAGCCAGGGGCGCAACGCAGAGGCGAACGAGGTCAAGCAGACATTGGCCAGGCTGGAGGCCTTCCCACCTTTCCATTTCTTCGAGTTGGGCAAGGCGGCCGTGCAGCGTGGCGACTATGAAGCCGGCCGCGCCTGGTTGCAGCGCGAACTTTCACGCGACCCCGACTACCACGAGGTGCACTTCTGGCTGGCCGTGGCCTACAGCGGCCTGGGCGATGCGAAAGCCGCCCGCAAACATCTGACGCAGGCTTTGGCCAACAGCACGACGCGGGGCGAGCACGACCTGTACGCTGCCAAGCTCGATCGCTTGCAGGCCCGGGCCACGCCATAAGACTGCCCCGATTCGGGGCGCCACCAAAGAGGTGGGGCCGGTCAGCGCTGCCGACCGGCCCGACACTCATTCCCTGAGCACCTTTTCGTGATGGCGATGTTGCGGCTCAACCCTCCGCCGAGCCGCTTTGCACACACCCTGGGCTTGATCTACTCAATAGAACGGATTGCCGACACCAAACCCGACATCGGCGAATAAAAAAAGTTTCGATGCGAATCGGTCACGGCATCCGACGTGCCCACATTGCCGCGGCCATCGCTGCCGGCTAGAGTCGACCGCTGGTGCGGCACCGCCGCGGCCGACCATCCCAGCATGACCCATGACATCACGCTACTGCTTCGTGATGCCGCTGACGGAAACCGTCAGGCGGCCGATCAAGTGGTATCCCTGCTGTACGCGGATCTACAGCGCTTGGCGCGTAGCCGGCTGCGTCGGATCGGCGATGTGACGATGCTCGACACCACCTCGCTGGTGCATGAGTCCTACCTTCGCCTGCTGCGTGGCGACAGCCCCGAGTTCGCCGACCGGCGACATTTTCTGGCCTACGCCGCGCAGGTGATGCGCAGCATCGTGGTTGACCTGCTGCGCTCGCGCCAGGCCGACCGACGCGGCGGCGGCGCCTGGCACGTGACGCTGAACACCGAGATCGGCGATTCGGCGATGCGCCACGAAGACGAGGTGCTTCGCGTGCACGAAGCGCTGGACGAACTCGCCGGCAGCGACGCCCGCGTGGCCCAGGTCGTGCAGATGCGCTACTTCGGCGGGCTGTCGGAGACCGAGATCGCCGACTGTCTGGGCGTCACCGAGCGTACCGTGCAGCGGGATTGGCAGAAGGCGCGGCTGTTCCTGTCGCTGGCGCTCAAGTAGCCCATGGCCGAGCCGGACCTCAGCGCCCCACCGCCGGCCGAGCCGCGCCAAATCGACAAATCACGCTGGCCCGCGCTTAGCCCCCATCTGGACGAGTTGCTGGAGCTGAACCCGCCCGAGCGGGCCGCGCGCCTGGCAGCCTTGCGTCTGGCAGACGCCACCCTGGCCGACGACCTGCAGGCCCTGCTCGCCAGCCTGGACACGCTGGACCGCAACGCCTTTCTCGAAACGCCGGCCCTGCCGCCCCCTGCCACGCTGGACGGCGAAACCGTCGGCGCCTACACGATCGAACGTGAGCTGGGCCAAGGCGGCATGGGCAGCGTCTGGCTGGCCCGCCGCACCGACGGCCGCTTCGAAGGCCAGGTGGCGATCAAGTTCCTGCATGCCGGCCTGGTGCCACGCGCCGACGCCGAGCGCTTCGCGCGTGAAGGCCGCATCCTGGCCCGGCTGGCGCACCCGCATATCGCCCGCCTGATCGACGCCGGCGTGCACACCGCTGGCAATGCCGGTCGCCGCCCCGGCGGCGCCCAACCCTACCTGGTGCTCGAATACGTCGACGGCCTGCCGATCGACCACCACTGCGATCACCACAGCCTGGGCCTGACAGCGCGGCTGGAGCTTTTTCTCGACGTGCTGGCGGCGGTGGCCCACGCACACACCCGGCTGATCCTGCACCGCGACATCAAGCCCAGCAACATCCTCGTCACCGCTGCAGGCGACGTGAAGCTGCTCGATTTCGGCATCGCCAAGCTGATGCGCGAAGCCCAGGGGGCGCCGACGACCGGCAGCCCCCCGGTCGCCGTCACCGAGCTGACCCAGCGGGCGGGCCGCGCCTTCACGGTGCAGTACGCGGCGCCGGAGCAGCTTCAGAACGGTGAAGTAACGACCGCCTCGGACGTCTATGCCCTGGGCGTTCTGCTCTATGTGCTGCTCGGCGGCAGCCACCCTACGGCCGCTGCCACTGCGGCCGCGGTGGATCAGATGCGCGCCACGCTGGAGCACTTGCCCCGGCGCCTGTCCGACACCGTGATGCGCGCCGGCGGCCCCGATGCCGCACGCCAGGCGCGCGCGCTGCGCGGCGACCTGGACACCATCGTCGCCAAGGCGCTGAAGAAGGCGCCCGGCGAGCGCTACTCGAACGCACAGGCCCTGGCCGACGATCTGCGCCGTCACTTGGCCCACGAACCGATCGCCGCCCGGCGCGACACCGCCGCCTATGTGCTGGCCAAGTTCGCGCGGCGCCACAGCGCCGGCGTGGCCGCCAGCGGCCTAGTCCTGCTGGCCGTCGTGGCCGGAGCCGGCATTGCGCTGTACGAGGCACGAGAAGCGCGCCGGCAACAGGTGCAGGCCGAAAGCCTGATCGAGTTCATGCTCGGCGACCTGCGCAAGAAGCTGCAGCCGGTGGGCCGGCTGGACGCACTGGACGCCGTCGGTGGCCATGCGCTGGACTACTACGCGGCGCAAGACGCCGATCGACTGGACGCCGAGTCGCTCGGGCGCCGCGCCAGAGCGCTGCACCTGATCGGCGAGATTGCCGACGATCGCGGCGACCTCGATGAGGCCAGCCGCGTCTTCCAGCAAGCCGCCGAAAGCACCGCCGCTCTGGTGCAGCGCCACCCTGGCGACGGCCAGCGCCTGTTCGACCATTCACAGAGCCTGTATTGGGTCGGCTTCGTCGCTCGCCAACGACGACAAATGGACGAAGCCGAGCACGCCTTTCGAGGCTACCTGGACCTGGCCGACCGGCTGGCCCGGCTCGACCCCGCAAGGCTCGACTGGCGCATCGAACAGGCCTACGCGAACCAGAACCTGGGCGTGCTGCAGCTGGAGCGGGCGCGCCCGGACCAGGCCTTGAAGGCCTTCACCGCGGCCCGTGACACGTTTCGCGCCGCCGTGCCGCAGCGCGCTGACCTGATCTTCGATCAGGCCAACAGCGAAGGCTGGATCGCCAAGGCGCACGAGGCCAAAGGGGAGTTGGTGGCAGCGCTGGCGGCGCAGCGGGCCAAGCTGGCCGGCCTGCAGACCCTGCCACGGATCGACAGCGACCGCCCTGCGCAGCGCCTGATGGCCAATGCGATGTACGAGCAAGGCCACTTGTTGCTGGCGCAAGGCGATGCCGCCGGCGCCCTGGCTGCGGCCGCGGACGCGATGGCGCGCTTCGAGTCGCTGCTGGCGATCGAGCCGAACAACATGGACTGGCAGACCCAGGCCAATCTCGCCCGCCTGGGCGTGGCCGAGGCGCAGTGGGCCCACGGCAACGGGGCCAGCGCCCGGCAGGCGCTTCAGCACGCCGAATCGGACAGCGCACGCCTGCTGGCTCATCCGCAAACCCGCACCGCCTGGCGTTTGGCCCAACAAGGCCAGGCCCTGCGCCTGCGCCTGGCATTTGGCGAGCCCTGGCCCCTCCAGCGCACGACGCTGGAAGCCTACCTGGCGCAGGTCCGCCTGGCCGAGGCCCAGGGCCTGCTGCTGGACACCGACCTGAGCCTGTTGGCCGCCACCGCCGAGGTGGCGTGGGGCGACACCTTGCTGGCACAGAGTGGCGCGGCCGCGGCGCGTGTGCCCTGGCTGGCCGCCGTCGCCCGTTTGCGCGCCCCTGCCGAAGGCGGCAACGCCGCCGCCGCGGCCCTATTGGCCCAGGCCTTGTGGCGCCTGGGCGAGCACACCGAGGCCCGCGCGCTCGCCGAGCGCGTGGCCGGCTCGGCGTACCGGCACCCCGATCTTGCCGATTTGCAAAGGCGGCTGGCGAGCGGCGTGGGCGCTGCCAGCAACAAACTTCAGTGAGGCTTCCATGACCACCGTCGTCAACGTCAGCGTCAGCTCCACCGGCATCATCAGCTGCAGCCCCGACCCGGTTCCCGTCAGCGGGTCCAACGCCACGATCACCTTCAACCTGCACACGTCGGGCTATGCCTTTCCCAGCAACCTGGCGGTTGTCGTCAGCAACCCGGGGTCGCAGTTT
>Ga0307515_10005080_pt1 | contig 26761 bp, 16 predicted proteins | sample 17_EM_MG_FD_194513 | JGI IMG/M metagenome (GOLD analysis project Ga0307515, IMG submission 194513) | Populus trichocarpa ectomycorrhiza microbial communities from riparian zone in the Pacific Northwest, United States - 17_EM | ecosystem: Host-associated > Plants > Roots > Unclassified | place... | reverse complement strand
GGGGGTGACGTTGTTAAAGAGAGCAAGAGGAAATGTAAGAGAGGAGAGGACTAAATTATATTTATGGACAACTGGATTTATTCCATTTGGATCTCGTAACAGTTACAAAATTATTATTTGATTTAATATTTTTTTAAATGATAAAGGAATATTTTTCTAATGAGCTTGCAGGTTAACCGTTATTATTATTTTTTCTTTGAATTGGTGATCTCAAGAACGCGTTCTTCGCATTTTGTTGAGAGTAATTTAATAAAATATCTTGGACACTATCCTTCGAAAAAAATAAGTAAGAAAGCATATTGTTTTTAACCATCTGACCTTCTAGAAGTAGGAAATTTATTTTAATTTATTTTTATATAGTTATTGTAGTATATAAAAAATATTTTAATATCAGGTTGATATTAAAAAAATATCTCAGCATCACGGCATGATCTATTTTTTTAAAAAAATTAGTTAAATAAAAAATCATTTTGAAAATAATAATTTAGTTAAATGAAGAAACTTTAATGTGGATTATAAATGATTTTCCTGTATATGAAATAGTTTCTGGACGAAGCACACATGAAAAATTAGACTTTTCATATTGTATGGAAAAGAATAGGGCCTACACCTTAATGAATGATGATATTTTTTTTTTATTACTATCGAAGGTTCTTGCCAAGTCATCATTGATACAAAAACAAAAAAAAAAAACAGAAATGACTTCTTAAAAGGTAAAGCTAAAAGGGAAGTTGCATCATCAATATTGTCGAGTGAAGAATTTTATGATGTAGTATCACAATATGAGGACATTGTATTTGATTTTCTATTCTGTAAATAAAGTTTCTTGATTTTAATATAACATGTAATTGAGTAAAACCAAATATTTTTTAGGAACTTCCTTATTGGAAACTAATGTCCTTCACCATTATTTAGATGTTATATATATCGAGAAGAATGTATTTGAAAATATTTTTAACACGGTCATAGACATTAAAAAGATAACAAAGAATAACATAAAAGCTAGAATGGATATAACTTTTCAAAGATCAACACCACCTTCTTCTCCTATTATAAATAAACTTCAAGATCAATACTTTTTTCAAATTATCACTTGCATCAAACAAAAAAGGATAAAAAATATTAAAAATAATGGTAACACCATACTCACCTAGAAGATCCACCTTGTATAAATTGTTGATGATTTGTTCAAGAACTTGGAATGCACCATCTCCTCTAGGCTACAACTTACAATGCAATATATGAATGTTACTTTAAAATTATAAATGACAAGCACATGAACATACCCATATAGGTTTAAGGCTATATATACAATTAAAAAATATTTAGCCTTTCAATCATCTTACAACTATCTACTGCCTTTCAACAAAGCATGATGCCTTTCAACAAAGCATGATTTGGATTCTTATGCATATAGGAACACATTAATGTAGTGTTTCATATTATGGTAATGATTGTTTTTCAAAGTACTTTTCATTTGGAAATGTATTAAAATCATTTTTTTATTTTTTTAAATTTATTTTTGACATAAATACATCAAAATAATAATAAAACATAAAAAAAATTATATTGATAAAAAAATTAAAATTTTTGAAAAGCCATAACCCATCTTCAACCTCGGCCTCCCACAAAAACCCAAATCAAACTAACCCTTTTTAACCCATTTCATTTATTTTGTCCGAATTATCCATCATTTACGTCTTCGAACTTTGCCCACCTCTCTAACCTTTGCTCAACTCTTCAACTCTACTATCACCACCACCTACAACCCTAACTAATCCACGTCGATAGCTTTACAACAACAATGTAGCATCTGTTTTTTTCTCTCCAATCACGAGAACCACAACATCATTTTCGAGTAAGAACAATAGCAACAGGACCACTTCGACCAAGAGTTTCCTTTACAGTAATAGTCTTGATCGACACCTCCTTCTCATCCATCTCACCCATAAAAGCAACAAACCTTATCATTGACGGCCATTGTAATGCATCACAAGATTTTCTAAATAATACCACAAGCAACCCCATAACCCTCATTTCTCCTCAAAACTAAATTAGATTAATGACCACACAACTCGATGCCTCCAACCATTTCCTCTTCCACTTGTGGTAGTAGCAACGATAACCACTTATGAAGAAGAAGAGAAGATCAATTGAGGGAGATAAAAGTAGATTTGTAAATAAAAAGAGAGAGAGAACTGTAACTTTATTGTGTGTTTTTCCCATGTTTGTATGTATTGTTTAGGCTCACCTCCGACACAAGTAGAAAGAAGAGTAAAATTCGGTCTAAATCCACCTGTTTTTTTATCTTCACCATCGATGATGCGTGAACCCACATGCTGCTAGTGGCGATGACACGTGGATACACGCGCCACCACCGTTCCTCTGTTTCCCAAAGTCTTTCAACACTGTTTTCTTGGTTACAACAACCTCTATAATTAACTTCTAGTCCTTAGAAGGTCGATTTATAACCTCAAATCATATTTTTTTTTTGATAAATTGCTAAAAAATGTATATATTTTTGGAAAAATGCTTATTATTGTGTATATTTTTGGATTGTTTAAACACTATTAATTTGGTTTGGTTTGTGTTTTTTATTTTGAAATGATTTGATTATTTATGTTGATTTGCGAGTTTATTTTTTTAAAGTTATGATTGCTTTTTGGACATTAAATGTTGATTCATGGATTATGTCTTGATTTATATTGATTTATTTGAATTAGCATGAAATTTGATCGAAGTTTGTGAAATTCAAAAGATTCATGTGGATTTTTGGTGTTGTTTAGTTTCAAGTTGAGGAACGATAATTCATTTTGAATTGATATCATGGTTAAAATAGCTTTGATTAAAACATATATTTGTGTTTTTCCAAACATGACCTTAGTCTAATTTTAATAAATTTTCAAATTTTTGAAAGATCATATTGCAATTAATTTTGAATTCACCATTTTTTTTGCCCTCCCCAACTTAATATGTGAAATCGTGATTTACACGTAAGATGCTTTTTCAGTATTAAATAAATCGAGTTCTTTCCACAAAAACAAAAACAAAAAATTTCTTTCAAAAATACAATTTTTAGTTTAATTTGCACATGACCAAGTCTCATATAAATAAAACAAAATCATATTTGAATAAGTAATAATAAGAAAAAGTGCATGGCATGATTTATCGTCTTTAAAAATCCAAAAATTCAAGAAAAATAGTTTTGTTGATATCATTGCATGTATTTTTGGATTTAATAACCAGTTTATGAAATCTATGAGAATTTGGTTTGTTTTTCAAAATTACAAAAAAATTATTTTGTTTCTTTTAATATACGAAATTATAAACTTATATGTAAATTGTATTCTTGATATTAAATAAAAAGATAGTTTATTTTATTTTTATGTTTTAACTCTAGAATAATAAGGCTTGACCCCTAAAGTTATGGTATACTCTATGATCTTGTAATAACATAATTTTCTTGTTTGGATATCAACATACCATGTAACCTTTTACAAAATATTAAAAACACCTAATATCATAATTACTTCTTTCTTGCTCTTACATGGTTTGATTTTATTTTCTATAATTAGTTTAGTTCATGTAACCCTCTCTCTTCTATAATTTAACTTTCATTTAAAAAAAAAACTTGAATTTTGAACTTCTTGTGTAATATCCCTTTCCTCTTAAGTTGTATTTTCACCTTTGTAGCAATTTGCATTGTGTCTGCACGTCACAATAACAAAGACTACTTAAATCTTAGAAGGAAAAGGAAACAAAAAACAAAGACAGAAAAGCCATAACCAATCTTCAACCTCAGCCACAAAAAAAAAAAAAAACCCAAATCAAACCAATCCCCTTTAACTTTTTTCGTTCATTCTGACTGGATTATCCATCGTCTCCGTCTTCAACCTCTGCCCACCTCTCGAACCTTTGCTTACCTCTTTACCTTTATTGTCACCACCACCTATAACCCTGACTAATCCACATCAACAACCTCACAACAACCATGTGGCATCTGCTTTTTTCTCTCCGGTCACGGGAACCACAACATCAGATTCGGGTAAGAACAATAGTAATGAGACCACTTTGACCAAGAGTTTCCTTTACAGTAATAGTCCTGATCGGTACTTCCTTCTCATCCATCTCACCCATAAAAGCAGTAACACTTATCATTAACGACTATAATGCACCACAAGCTTTTCTAAATAATGCCGCAAGCAACCCCACAACCCTCATTTATCCTCAAAACTAAATTAGATTAATGAGCACACAACTCGATGCCTCCAACCATTTCCTCTTTCATTTGTGGTAGCAGCAACGGTAACCACCTATGAAGAAGAAGAGAAGAGCGGTGGAGAGAGATAAAAGTAGATTTGTAAATAAAAGAGAGAGAGAATTGCAAGTTTGTTGTGTTTTTTTTCTATGTTTGCATGTATTGTTTAGGCTCATTGCCGACACAAGTAGGAAGAGTCCAGATCCACCCTTTTTTTAATCTTCACTAGCGATGACGTGTGAACCCACGCGCTGCTAGTGGCGGTGGTAAGTGAATATATGCGCCGCCACTGTTCCTCTGTTTCCCAAAGTCTTCAACACTGTTTCCTTGGTTATAACAACCTCTACAATTAACTCTTAGTCTTTAGAAGGTCGATCTATAATCTCAAATCATTTTTGTTGATAAATTGCTAAAATATATATTTTAGAAAAAATGCTTATTATTGTGTATATTTTTGGACTATTTAAACATTATTAATTTGGTTTGGTTTGTGTTTTTTATTTTGAAATGATTTGATTATTTATGTTGATTTGCGAATTTATTTTTTATTTTTTAAGTTATGATTGCTTTTTGGACATTAAATATTGATTAATGGATTATGTCTTGATTTATGTTGATTTATTTGAATTAACATAAAATTTGAACGAAGTTCATGAAATTCATATGGATTTTTGGTGTTGTTTAGTTTCAAGTTGATGCAAGATAATTCATTTTGAATTAATATCATAGTTAAAATAGCTTTGATATCTTATAATATCACAACTCTCTTATTTGGATATTGATACACTGTGTAACCTATTATCAAATATTAAAAACACTTAATATCATGATTATAAAGTGTTTGAATATACCTTTAGTATCAATATATAATTCTTTCTTCTCTCTCCTATAATTTAGCATTGTCGTGTAATACCTTTTCTCTTAAGTTGTATTTTCACCTGTGTAGCAATTTGCATCGTGCCTGCACATCACAATAACAAAGACTACTTGAATCTTGTAGGGATGACAATGATAAAGAGACGACAAGACACTACCGGACCGGCCGACTCGGGCACGCGGCGTGTTTCCAATCTCTGAACTTGAGCCTACTTTCCCTTTCACGTCACTGAAGTCGATTCTCTTCATATTGTGTCCATGATTTCGTTGTGGCATGAAGCTGTTGGAAGCTAGAACAACCATCCAATTAACTGTAGCCATGCCATCGATTTGAGGAGCTTTTTGTGTGTTGGATGGCAGCAACGACAACGTTTTGCGTGTTGGATGGTAGCAATGAAGGGAGTGCAAAGGGAAATTCTATTGTTCTGATGTAATTGTATTGTATGGTTATACTTTTGTGGCACATCAGAAAAGGAATTCATTCTGCCCCATCATGTTCTTTGAAGGATCCACTAATTATTTAACGAAAGAACCCAAAATTGCAACAACACATGGAGGAAAAGATTCAAGTTTTATTGACAAATAAATAAAATATTATTGCCATAAAGTAGTAAGGTGCAATTGGATTCCAAATATTATTCCATACATACATATACATATATAAAAGAAAATTAATTCATGGACCTAGGGTGGTTGTAAAACAAATCATATTACTCTATTTGTATTTATTAAAAAAATTTAGGCTATAGAAAATTATTTGTTATTTTTATTAAACCTGATATTGCAGGTTAACCTTAAAATCTTTTAATACCAACCCTTTAAACCTTTTAAAATTAAATCATGGAAGATTTATCTTTATATGATCTAGTTGACTTGATCGGTCAAAAAGTAACTGGACCAACCAATAAAAAAAATTTGACAATGAATTTTTTTTTTTTTAAAAAATAAAGGGTTGAATTGAAAAAAAAAGTTTCAATGTCGTATTTACCTATTTTTTAAAGAAATTTCAAAGTTACATATTTTAAGTAAAATCTTAACTCTAGTCAAGCCAAGTGAGCTCAATAACATGAGAAATGGGATAGCTAACCAAGTTAAAGTGTTTGTGGGTCGACAATAGAGGAAAATAAGTGAAAATTAAATGAATCAAATTTCACTATATTTGAAAAAAGATAGAAAATTAGTATATATAGTGAAAATTTCAATGAGCTTTTTAATACAATTTTAAAATTAAAATTGATAAATATATTAAACTTAAATAGTAAAAAAAGAAAAGGTCAAAGATGAAGACGGTGGTCGCCAAGACTCCTTCTAACATCTAAAATAAGACAACCTTTTCCTATAGCTATCAAAGAGGGATAATTATATTGCACTTCATATCTCATATTTTTTTTTTATAGTCTACATCAACATGCATTGTTTCAAAAATTTTCCATGTAGAATACTAAAACTTTAAATATATATTTTTCTATTTTCTCGGGTTGACCCGGGTCAACCAGTACGACTTGTGACTCAACCCTTTGACCTGGTCAATTTTCAAGTCGGGTTTAACAACTATGCCTTTTCCTTTCTTATATAGTTATAAAATAAATAGAAAGATAAAAAAGTAACAAACTCAGTTAAAAAGAGAGGAGACATTTATATATATTGCAATATGTTTTGAGTAAAATGAAATCATAGAAAAATATAAATGGCGTGGTAAATAATTTTGACATATTAATTGGGATGAAATAATTATATTATTGGTTAAAAATTGAAGAGATTAATTTGTTTAGTTATATCCATTTGGACCGCGTGTGAATTTTTTTTGTCACGTGATCTAAATAGATGGGCTATGCCAGCAAATTAGGAGATTGTGGGCACCTATATTAACTAAGGTTTAAAAGGATATTGTGGTTAACCTTTGATGTTATCAGTTAATTTCTTATATGTTATATGTATGCAATTTTTGTAAATATTATATCACCTTCTATACATATGTGATTCATATTCGTTTCTCTTATTAGAATGAATGAAATAAAACTTTTTTATAATTTTCAAGTAACATTCATATATTGCATTGTCATCGAACATTTATATCTCATTATCTTTTAACTTCTTTATAATATTTTTTTTGTGTATTTTCTCGACAATATTACATGATAAGTTGACAAAGATAATAATGGCCAATACACTCTTAAAGATAATAACATGAAAGCTTTACAATGTTGTTATCATTATATATGTTTTTTCTATGTTTACAGGTACTATTTAGGCTCACCGTTGACACAAGGAGAAAGAAGAGTAAAAGCTAGTTTAGATCCATCTATTTTTTGTCTTCACCAGCGATGATGCGTGAACCCACTTGTAACCATTGTTCCTCTATTTCCCAAAGTCTTCTAGCACTGTTTCCTTGGTTATTGCAGCCTCCCTAATTAATTCCCTATCCTCGAAAGGTTGATTTATAACCTAAAATCATTTTTGTTGACAAATTGCTAAAAAATATGAAATTTTAGGACAAAATGCTTATTATTGTATATAATTTTGAATTGTTTGGATACTATTAATTTGGTTTGGTGTGTGTTTTTGTATTTTGAAATGATTTGATTAATTGTGTTGAATTGCAGTTAATTTTTTATTTTTTTGAGTTGTGATTGCTTTTTGGACATTAAATGTTAATTCATGGATTATGTCTGGATTTATATTGATTTATTTGAATTAACATGAAACTTGAACAGAGTTCGTGAAAGTAATAATATTCGTGTGGATTTTTGGTGTTGTTTAGTTTTGAATTGATGAATAAAAATTTGTCTTGAATTGATATCATGGTTAAAATAGCTTTGATTAAAATGTACTTTTGTGTTTTGCTAAACATGGCCTTAGTCTAATTTTAATAAATTTTTAAAATTTTGAAAGATCAACTTGCAATTAATTTTGAGTTTCCCAATATTTTTGCCATCCCCAATTTAATATGTGAAATTATGATCTACATGCGATGTGCTTTTTCGGTATTAAATAAACCAGTTTCATTCCAAAAAAACAACAAAAATCTTTCTTTCAAAAATACATTTTTTATTTTAATTTGCATATTGTCATGTCTCTCAAAAGTAAAAAAAAGAAAATAAAAATCAGATTTTCATAAATAATAATAAAAAAAACTACATGACATGATTTAGCATATTTAAAAAACCCAAAATTCAAGAAAAATAGTTTTGTTGATATCTTTGCTTGTATTTTTTAATTTAATAACCAGTTTATGAAATCTATGAGAATTTAATCTACATTTCAAAAATACAAAATTTTTTTTTTCCTTTTAATATAAGAGATTATGAACTTATACGTAAGATGTATTCTCGATATTGAATAAAAAGACAGTTTCTTTTATTTTATGTTTTGACTCTAGAATGACTACACTTTACCCTTAAAGTTATGGTTCACTCTATTAGGGTAGACCAGTTTTAGCCATTAGATAGACCAACAGTTAGAAAACACAACAACACCTTAGTTTATTTCGAAAAAAAACAATGTATCTTATCATAGGTAAGGTATACTAGGGGTGATACGTCCTCTCAATACACAATCAATCCTCTTATCTAGACTCTGAGACCAATTAGGGTTCCTAGTGACCAAAATACTAGGTGGGGACTCCATACCTTTTTTACTGATAAAGAACAAGAATTCCTTGTTCTTCCCACCCAGATCCTAAAGATCCTGGTTCGAGAGGACATTCATTGTGATGTCGCACACGTGCGATAGAATGGTGACTCCACTTGGGACCGGTGGACTAAACTTTGTTGTTTGTTTGATTGATGTATTTTATATTTATTGATTTGTGCTTTTTATTATTAATGTGCATCATTTTATGCTTCAAATTATTTATTGCTTATTGGTTTGTACATTTTTATTATCAACATGCATTATTTTTATGCTATAAATTTTTATATTGCATATGCATTTGTATATTGAATATAGATTAATCCTTCATGCATCACTTGACTTAATCTTTTTTAGAGCTCACATAAGCTTCTAGGTTAGGTGGAGGATTAGCTGTATGCCGTATGACTATTGGTTAGGGTTAAAATATGTGAAACTCCCAACTCATATCTGAGTGTCTGGTTGGTAATGGTAGGCATATATGCCTTAACCATTCCTCACAATGCCCCTATGTTGTCGTTACACATATCATTACTGGGATGATCTGGGATCGTTTTGAGACCAGATAGAAAACCTACCCATGTTCACTTCAAGATTAGAACTTATCCTTAGGTTGTATATGACTATGTGCCATCTGTAAATTTCATAAAGGAAAGCTTGACATGTAGTATCCTGAATTTCAGGACTTTTAGGTGGAAAATAGTCGTCACATAGATTCTACAAGAGTTTAGATTATTACAAATTGACTGAGATGAATATGAATTCCTTCGTCGGTGGAATAGAACACTAGGTGACGACCATTGCCACCCTTGAAAGGGTGAACCTGTATTCATTTTACCTTTTTTTTTGCATGCATATCATATTTGTTTGCTTTGCAAATGTCTTTCATTTATATAATAAATAATCGGCCCACCCCTAAACGCCAACTCCTACCAAGATCTACAATAAGCAAATAAGAGAGTTCAACCTGAACAAAAGCAAGATAATTTCTTGAGAAAGAAGATGACTTGGTTAAATGATATGATAAGACAAACTATTTGCTTCAAAAAGAAGCCCCCACACATGAAAGCCAATACTGAGAAGCTCACTATGAATATGCCTCCTTGTCTTCTTTACACCCTCATCAAAAGATTATTTCTGATACTTATTTGGTTAATTAAAGTTTGCAAATTATTTCCTTCAATGCCTTGAGTTCTTTAAAAATTCATGTTGTCTTACCTCACAATTAATTACAATTTGCTGTAAACCAGATATATCAAACATCTTTACCTTTGTCCAAAGCCACTCAACTAAAAATCACAAGAATTTCAGAATATCAAGTTTATAAGCTAATGAGAAAGAGACAAGTTAATTTTGTGAAAGATAATGTCATCTATCATATTTTCATCAAATCATATTCAATATAACAAGTGGTTGGTAAACATTGATGAGACACATATATTATTGGGGAAGCTGATCTAAGAAGGGTGTTGCATTTTCAATCATTTTGTTATGGAACTTTACTATTCTGCATTTTTGTTTTGGGATTGTATCTTATCTTGTTAGTGAAACATGCCTTTTTTTTTTTTATCACTTTGTTGTTTTGAAATCAAAATATGTTTTTTTTTAAGTACTAACTTGGCATCATATTGTTTTCCATTATTGGAAAAATATAGTGACAGAACTTATTGAACCCAATTTCTGCCATACGAAATGCTAAGAGGCAACCTCTATCAAACTCGTAAAATTGACCCTCAGGATTGATTCCATGGCTTTGTTAAAAATATTTTGACAACATTAGTTTTGTAAAAAAAAAAACCCTTTGCAAAAATAATCTTGAAAAATCATTTACCAAGATTGAATTTGGTTTTTGATTTTAGAAATAATTCAATATTTTCTTAAAACAATGTTTAAACATCCTTTTATAAGGTGGAAAATGAATCATTCAAGTAATTTCTATTTTAAAGTTACAGAACCATTTTGAACTAAGACATGAAATATGAAAAACTCACGTCCCATTTCTCTTGGGCCATAGTTTTAGTTGTATGTGTGATCACATGCAATTCATATGCTAGTAATTGATTTATAAAAAGTCAAAGTCTTTATACAAAAGTTTCAAAATCATTACATCGGACGAGGACAAAATTTATCGATTTTAATTACTTGTGCTTGAAATGATGAAATACCATATTTGTTATCCCTTCACATTCTAAAAATATACCATTGTGGTTCCTATTTGACCTCAAATAAGTTTTTCTTCATTAAAGCTTTGACTAGAATCACACCCCACACCCAGGGGCAAATAGAAATTCCAAAAGTTAAAGATCAATCTTGACTGAGATCACACCCTACATTGGGAGGTAAGCATAAATTTAAAGATCAAAGGCCAAACAGAGGTCATGAAAAAACCAAAGAGCCTAAGAAATATGAATGACAGGGGGCATACTTAAGTGGAAAAAAAAATGATCGAGTCAAGGTTAAAACAAAATAAGGATGTCTCACTAAAGCAATCAGAAGGGGCGAATCAAAGAAGCATGATAAAAGAAAGGGATACTATGAAAATGATCCAAAGTCTTTACAACCTTAAAACACTCTTTGAGCCTACAAGTCCTTTTCTTTTATAGTTAGTACCATAGCCTGCATTGCGAGCATTTTAAAAACCCTTTCTAATCAAGCAAGCAAGCAAACTAAACCAATAAATGGTGTTCTTAAAATGCAAAAGAATGTTTTCTAGAAAAAATCATGACGTTACGAACAAAGCTACTCGAAATTATTCATATTGACAAAGAATGTGCTAAAAAAAGATGAATTCTTCTCGAACAAAACGTTGATTTCTTACTCAAGCCTCTTGCTTTGAAGCCTATAAAAACAAAAGATCACCTCATCATGTACCTTCACCAAGTCTAATCTTGCCAAGATAAAAAGATCAAATTATCTTTTTTTTCCCTAAAAGATTAAATGCCCTTGGAATTGTATTAAATTCAAAACAATTTTGTTTTAAACTTGCATCGAATAAATTTATTTCTTTTAAAAATAAAAAATTTCATTTAAGCTATGGATAACTTAACTTTTAGCTAACACTTCTTTCTTAACCTTTGCCCAGTTAATTCTCAACAAAAAACACACAAAAATAGCATTTTAGCTTTGAATGACATGTCTTGGGGTTACGATCAAAGACAAACTTTCAAAAATAGATCTCATGGTCTCTTTACAATAATTAGACTTAAATGAATATGATCCTTGAAATTTATGAGTTGATTCCAAAACACGAAAATGATTTCCAAAAGAGAGAGAGATACAAAGGTCATTTACCAAGTTGCAAAGTCTTTAATATAAATGACATCAACACTTCTTATAGGTCATCTTTTAAAAGTTAAGCAGTTGGGAGGCAATACAGTGGACCCCGAAAGAGATAACAAACAATATCCAGATCAACTAGGGGGGTAAAGAAGCCCATTATGAATAATCAAATGATGATATAACAAAATCCATCAAAGTTATGAATGGCATATGAAAACGACAAGTGTTTGTAATGATAATTAGAAGAACGAGTACAACTAGATCAGATGAAGGCAACTTTGCTCAAAGAAAATATACTATTTGGTGAACTCCAGCAACAATTGAGAGTAACGCTGCACTCGAAGGGCATCTTCATTGTAAAAAAATCAGCTTGCCCTTTGAAGGATGGCTATGATACATGAAAATTTTTATCACATGAATGAGCGGCCGATGGGCAATTTGCAACAATCATTGATAATAGATGATTGGATAAACTCTTTCAAATAAGTGAGAATAATAGAGCACTTCTTCTCTATCAAAATAAAATGAGTGGGTAAAGGTGCAAGAATACCACATTTGGGGGACACCATCCAACCAGGGGGCAATTTCATGGTCACGAAAGCTCAGCACTATTTAAAGAATGGTTAACTGAGTAAAGCTTCATTTATTGCCTAAAGGTCCAGGTTGTGCGGGAAAGAGGCAATCAAACACATTAGTCATATGGATAAAACCCATGTGAGCTGAATAGTCAAAAGACCAAGAGAACTTATCTAAAAAATTACAAACCTCATCCATCAAACAATAGAGAGATGAAAGGGGGGTCTATATTTCATACCAAGTAAATATGCATGCATAATATTTAAAGCATTGTACAAAGTTTCAGACATGAATTTCACAATAAAAAATCCTTAATGAAGTCTAGCAAGAATCCATGAAATTAGAACTCAACAAGGTTTTAAGCCTAGTAAGACTCAAACAATTAAAAACTAGCAAGGTTTTGACAAAGAGAAAGTCTAATAAGACTCCAAAAAATTAGAACTCGGCAAAGTTCTAAGCTCATCAAGACTTCAACAATTAAAAACCTAGCAAGGTTTAACAAAGAAATAGTCAAACAAAACTATAACAAATTAGGACCCGATAAAATTCTAAGCCTAGTAAGGCTCCAACAATTAAAAAACCAGCAAGGTTCAGAATGCAAGAAGGCTTTAGCTGATTAAAAACCTAACAAGGTTTTAAAGAAAAAGTTCAGCAAGACTCTACCAAATTAGGACCCGACAAGGTTCTAAGCCCAACAAGGCTCTAATTAATTAAAAACCTAGCAAGGTTTTAATGAAAGAGTCCAGCAAGACTCTTGCAAATTAGGATCTAGGAAGGTTCTAAGCCTATTAAGGTAGACTTCTGCAAATTAAGACCCAGGAAGATTTTGAGCCCAACAAGGTTCCCATTGATTAGAAATCTGATAAGGATTCGTGCTTAGTAAGGCTCCAATTGATTAAAAACCTAATAAGGTTCCAACAATGAAAGGTCCATAAGTAAGAACATAGCAAGGTTCCGAGACCAATAAGGCTCTAATAGATGACAAGAAGTCCAACATAGACAATCTAAAGAAAAATAAGAAGATGGTCCACTTTAAAAAAGGAAAGTAAGACATCTTAAAGACATCATCATCAATTATCCATGAAAAATCTTAGAAAATTTTCACACTATGGGCAGGTTACCTGATCACAAACCACGAGTTGGTCACCCGAACAGAGACCACAAGTAGGTTACTAGATTATGAATCACTGGCAAGTTGCTTAAACAAAGACCATCAATGAAAAATCCTTGATATTTTTCACACAATGGGCAAGTTATCTAATCATGAACCACAGGTTGGTTGACTGAACTTAGACAATCCGTGAAAAATCCTAAATATTTCTTACACCACGAGTAAGTTACCCAATCACGAACTATAGGTTGGTCGCTCGAACAGAGACCCTTCATGAAAAATCCTAGATATTTTTCACACCACAGGTAGGTTACCCGATCTCAAACTATAGACTGGTCGTCCAAATAAAAACCTTTAATTAAAAATTCTAGATATTTTTCACATATAAGTGAGTCATCTGATCACGAACCATGAGTTGGTTGTTTGAAGAGAGACCATCTATGAAAAATCCTTGATATTTTTCACACAACAGATACGTTACCCAAACATAAATCATAGGTATGTTACCTGATCACAAACTATAAGCATGTTGCTCAAACATAGACCATTTGTGAAAAATCCTAGATATTTTCACGCATAGAGCTAACGCTCAAATACCCAACATTTTATTTTCTCTACAAACTTACTTTCTAAAGTCCCTTACAAAACTTTATACCATATGTATTGTAAAGAGGGGTTTTATATCGTATGTACTGTAAAAAGAAGGGCAACTGTCACAACATAATTTTTACCCTGTTTTTCTCATTTTTTTTCAAAAAAATCCCAAAAAATGGCAAAAAACAACGAAAAAAAATCCAAAATATATATTTTGATGTATTTGCATTGTTTTTGGCATTTTCAGTGTGTTTTCAAAAGAATTAAAAATTAAAAATTTTACTTTTGACTTGTTTAGGTTTTAATGCACTTATTTCAAAATCATTGATTTATTTCTCTATCGAGTTGACTTTGATGTTGTCGTTTTCAAAAAAAAAAATCAAAAACAAAATATTTGAACAAGGATACCAAAAGTGTAAAAAAGAAAAAGAAAAATGAGGTACCAAAATGATTATTAGGTTGTTTGGTCACCAAGTTTGCCTATAAATAGTAAGGGAATCCACACATAAAGGATAAGGGAGCATTAGCAAAAAGAGAAGAAGAAGAAGGAACTATAACACTCTCTCTTTCTTTCTGCCCAGCTCTCCTAAAAAACCCTAACCTATTTTTAAATCCCAGTCATCAGCCATATAAAAAAATAAGGGCCACCCATGTTCATCTTCTCTTCCCACTGAAATTTGAAAGAAAAGGAAACAAAAAACAAAGGCAGAAAAGCCATAAACCCATCTTCAACCTTAGCCTTCCATAAAAAACCTAAATCAAACCAACCGTCTTCAACCCGTTTCTTTCATTCTGACCAGATTATCCATCATCTCTATCTTCAACCTCCGCCCACCTTTCCAACCTTTGCTCACCTCTTTACCTCTACTGTCACCACAATTATAATCCTGACTAATCCACATTGACAACCTCATAACAACCAAGTAGCATCTATTTTTTTTTCCTCTCCAGTCATGAGAACCACAACATCAGTTTCAGGAAAGAACAACAGTAGTAGAACCACTTCGACTAAGAGTTTTCTATACAATAGTAGTCCTCTTCAGCAGCTCCTTCTCATCCGTCTCACCTATAAAAGTGACAACCCTTATCATCGATGACCATTATAATGCATTACAAGCTTTTTTAAATAATGCCGCAAGTAACCCCACAACCCTCATTTCTCCTCAAAACTAAATCAAATTGATGACCACATAAATGGATACCTCCAGCCATTTCCTCTTCCATTTATGGTAGTAGCTATGATAACCACCTATGAAGAAGAAGAAAAGATCAATAGAGGGAGACAAAAGCAGATCTATAAATAAAAAGAGAGAGAACTACAACTTTGTTGTGTGTTTTTCCTATATTTGCAGGTATTGTTTAGACTCATCGCCGACACAAGTAGAAAGAACAGTAAAAGCCAATCCAGATCCATATTTTTTCTTGTCTTCACCAGCAACAACACGTGAACCTATGCGATGCTAGTGGCGGTGGCATGTGGATACATGCTCCACCACTGTTCCTCTATTTCCCAAAATCTTTAGCATTGTTTCCTTGCTTATAACAACCTCTCCAATCAACACCTCGTCCTCAAAAGATCAATCTATAACCTCAAATCATTTTTATTGACAAATTGCTAAAAAATACATATATTTTAGGACAAAATGCTTATTATTGTGTATAATTTTGGACTGTTTGAACATTATTAATTTGGTTTGGTGTGCGTTTTTTATTTTGAAATGATTTGATTATTTGTGTTGATTTGCGAGTTTATTTTTATTTTTTTAAGTTGTGATTTCTTTTTGGACATCAAATGTTGATTCATAGATTATGTCTAGATTTATGTTGATTTATTTGAATTGGCATGAAATTTGAACGAAGTTCATGAAATTCATAAGATTTATGTGGATTTTTGGTGTTGTTCAGTTTCGAGTTGATTAACAATAATTCATCTTGAATTGATGTCATGGTTAATATAGCTTTAATTAAAACATATTTTTGGTTTTTTTGCCAAGCATAGCTTTAGTCTAATTTTAATAAATTTTCAGATCTTGCAATTAATTTTGAATTCGCCACTTTTTTTACCTTCCCAAATTTAATATGTGAAATTATGATATACATGTGAGATGTTTTTTCGGTATTAAATAAATTAGTTTCCTTCCACAAAAACAAAAAAAATCTTTCTTTCAAAAAATATTTTTTATTTTAATTTGCATATGGTCAAGTCTCACAAATAAAAAATCATATTTGCATAAGTAATAATAAGAAAAAGTACATGGTACGATTCATCATCTTTAAAAAACCAAAAAATCAAGAAAAATAGTTTTGTTAATATCTTTACATGTATTTTTGGATTTAATAACCAATTTATAAAATCTATGAGAATTTGATCTACATTTCAAAAATGCAAAAAAATTATTTCTTTTAATATACAAAATTATGAACTTACATGTAAGATGTATTTCTAATATTGAATAATGAAATTTTTTATTTTTATTTTTATGTTTTGACTCTAGAATGGTTATGCTTGACCTTTAAAGCTACGGTACACTTTATGATATTGTAATATCATAACTCTCTTGTTTGGATATTTACACACTGTGTAACCTATTACCATATATTAAAAACATTTAATATCATGATTACAAGGTGTTTGAGTATCAGATTTACCTCTAAAATTAGTAGAAATGTTTTTCTTGTTCTTACATGGTTTTATTTTATCTCCCATAATCAGCTTGGTTTGGTCAACCCCCCTCTCCTATAATTTGACCTCCATTTAAAAAAAGAACTAGAATTTTCATCTTGTCGTGTAATGCTCTTCCTCTTAAATTGTGTTTTCACCTTAGTGCTGTAATTCCACATTCACTATTTCACAGTCCAAATCATTAAAAAACTTAGCCATAGTAGTTTCCATATCCTCTACTACATTCACCTGAATCGTAGTTACTTCCATCTCTTTATGTTAGTCCTCTATAATTTTAGAACCTTGAGTTAGGCTTTATAATTTATGATATAAATCATGGTAATAGTGACCCGAGGACAAATCTCCTCTTCATGATTGCCTTCATCTCATCCCATGTATCAGTAATTCTCTTATGATTTTCCCTTCTACTTAGAACAAGTTGATCTTTTAAATGTAGATGAAGAACCAAATATAGATGCAAACAGGTTTTTTGATCTTTTAAAAGATTCTAAAGAACCACTATAGGATGAGTGTATAAATCATAGTAAATTATCAGCCATTGCGCGATTGTTTACCATAAAGTTAGATTATAGTATGAGTGAAGTCGGTTATGATAGCATAACCAAATGGGCAAAAAATATTTCACTTGAAGGGAATAAGTTGAGAGAGAACTTCTATGCTACAAAATCCATGGTGAAACCCCTTGGCCAAAGTTACCAAAAAATTGATATGTGTCCAAATCTTTGCACGAAGCACTACAGTGAAGATGTAGATTTACCTTAGTACAAAACCTGTAGGTATGCTTTGTATAAAATCAGTATGGGCAGGGGAAGGATACTTGTGGTTATAAATTGAGATACTTTCCAATCACTCATAGGTTGCAAAGGTTATTTATGATAGTCAAGCACATGACATAACATTATTCTCATAATACAGAAGATGTAGTAATAATAATACATCCTTATGATGGTGAGTCTTGTTAGCAGTTTAATAAGGTGCATCCTTATTTTTCAGTGGAACCATACATTGTGCGTCTTGGTTTGTGCATAGATGAGTTCAATCCATTTAGGTCCTTTGTTGCACCTTATTCTTGTTGGTTAGTCATATTAATAGTTTACAACTAGCCCCTAAGGGATGTGTATGAGGCTAGAATTCACGTTTTTATCTATAGTAGTACCTGATCCTCACAATCTAGGTAGGAATATAGATGTCTATCTTTAACAGTTGATTGATGAGTTAAAACAATTGTCATTGAGGACTTTGACATATGATGTCTTAAGAAAACAAAAATTTTAATTGAAGAATTTGATGTGGACTATAAATGATTTTTCTGTATATGGGATGGTTTCTGGATGAGCACATATAAAAAGTTAGCCTATCCATATTGTATGGAAAATAATAAGACCTTCACCTTAATGAATTGTGGTAAAGCTTTTTTTTTTTTATTATTATTATTGCCATAAGAGGTTCTTGCCAAGTTATCATCGATACAGAAAAAATAGAAATGACTTCTTGAAAGGTAAAGCTGAAAGGAAGTTGCACCATCAATATTGTCTGGTGAAGAATTCTATGATGTAGTATCGTAGTATGAGAACATTGTATTTGGTTTTCTATCCTATAAGTAAAAGTTTTTTGATTTTGGTATGACACGTAATTGGGTAAAATAAAGTATTTTTGGGAGATTCCTTAATGAAAGAATAATGTCCTTCACCATTAATTGGATGTTATGTGTATCGAGAAGAATGTGTTTGAAAACATTTTAACACTATCATGGACGTCAAAAGGAAAACAAATGATAACATAAAAGCTAGAATGAATATATTTTTTCAAAGATGAACACCACCTTATTCTCTCATTCTAAATAAACTTCAAGATCAATATCCTTCTCGAATCATCACCTACATCAAACAAAGAAGGATAAAAAACTTTAAAAATAACACTAACACCAACACCATACTCACCTAGAAGATCCATTTTGTATGCATTATTGTTGATTTGTTCAAAAACTTGGAATTCACCATCTCCTTTAGGCTACAACTTACATCTTTTATAGTCTAGAAATATTTTCTTTCTTAAATGCACTCAAACCCAATCACCACAAGGAACATCATTTATGAGCAATACATCCTCATAATACAGCAATAAAGAAACAACAACACTATTTTGCATAGGATTGTTAGTATAAAGAACATTATTAACAACACTCTTCTTTCTCAATGAAGAAACAACAACACTATTTTGCATAGGATTTTTCTCTCCACTCTCGACCAACTCTATAATTTTCTCTTTTGGATGAATCTGACTTTTTTCTCCTCTCATGGCTCACTGTCAAGTTTGCATTTTCACTCCCTTGAGCCTCATTTTTTTTTTAAATTTTAATTGGTCTTCATAAACCTGTTTCTATGATAATAGTACAAGTGTGATGGATTTTTAATCTTATACAAAAAAACACCTATTTCTAAAGCCATCATGTACTACTTTTCTATCAAATCGCCATGAACTTCCAACAAATAACCGTCATGCATAGGAACCACATCATTATATTTTCCAATAAAAAATCAAACCAAAACTTGTTTATTAACCTTAACTTCACCACATTCATTAAACAAGTGAAGTTTATAAGGTCTTTAATGCTTTGTAGTGTTAAGATTCAACTTTCTAACAAGTATAGTACTAGCAATATTAACATAACTTCCAACAGCTATAACTATACTACATATCTTATTTTTGATATGGCATCTCGTATGGAAGATATTTTCTCTTTGGTGCTCCAAATCATCCTTCTTAATCTGAATATTCAGTGCACACCGAATAACAAGAGATTCTCCCTCAACTGAATACTCTACATCTCCATCACTAACATCCTCAAATGGAAGGGTCTCATCATCATTGTTGTCACTTTCAGTTTTAACCTCCCCATGATCTTGTAAAATCATAGCGCTTTTGTTTGGGCATTGAGAAGCCATGTGAGCTATTCCCAAACATAAAAAAATAATATCACAGTTACACTTAATATCTTATACGTCCAACTTTAGTTAGGCATGGGGTGTTCATAAATCCTAATAAGGTGACACGCCCAAATAGAAGACTAGCTTTAATCCCTAACAAACCTAAGCCTAGATAAATAGACACACCCATAAACCACTTAGGCAACTTTTGAAGAGGTCTTTTGTAAATTTAGGTCTGTGTCTCCAAGTAATCTAAAATTATAAATGGTAAGCACATGAACACACCTGTATAGGTTCAAGGCTATATATACAATTTTGAACCCTAAAGTAAGTCATCTTTAAGTTGTCACACCCGATATGAAAATAAAACCTCTTAAATTAAAAGGAAAATATAGAAAATGGAATCACCGCCTAGTTTTTAAGGAAAATATAAATTCTAAAAAATACATTGGTTCTAGAGATTTAGATAAGAGGTTTGTTATATTTAAGGAAATATAAACATCACTCATACTTTATCTTTTCAAATGAAATGTTATCTAGCTATATGTTTTTTTTTAAAAAATTATTTTATGCATATCATTAACTATCTAAATTATTATATAAGCTTAAAAAATATGTTATAATCCTTTTAATATAAAATTCTTATATATGCTACCCAAAAAGATATTAAAAAATATTTATCCTTTCAATCATGATTCTTGTGCATATACGAACACAATAAGCTAGCGTTTAATATTGTGGTAGCGGTTACTTTTCAAAGTATTTTTCGCTTGAAAATATATTAAAATAATATATATATATATATATATTTATATTATTTTATAAAATTTATTTTTAACATCAACACATCACAATAATTCAAAACATTAAAAGATTTTATTTTAAATAAAAAATAGTTTTTTTTTAAAAGCATCTTGTAGGGATGACATTGATAAATCTTGTAGGGATGACATTGATAAAGGGACGACAAGATACTACCGAGCCCGGCCGGCTCGGGCATGAGGCATGTTTCCAATCTCTAAACTTGAGCTTACTTTCCCTTTCACGTTACTAAAGTCGATTCTCTGCATATCGTGTCCATGATTACGTTGTGGCATGAGGCTGTTGGAAGCTAAAGAACCATCCAATTAACCGTTGCCATGCCATCGATTTTAGGATGGTAGGAAATAGATGCTGATAAAGTGAGATCAAATAATTTTCATGGCCATGGCAATGTACTGTTACAGCTTTTTGCGTGTTGGATGGTAACAATGAAGGGAGTGCTGAGGGAAATTCTATTGTTCTGATGTAATTGTATGGTTATACTTTTGTGGCACTCATTCTGCCCCACCATGCAACGCATGTTCTTTGAATGACTGGTCTAATTATTTAACGAAAGAACCCAAAATTGCAACAACACATGGAGGAAAAGATTAAGTTTTATTGACAAATAAATAAAATATTATTGCCATAAAGTAGTAAGGTGCAATTGGATTCCAAATATATATATATATATTAAAGAAAATTAATTCATGGACCTAGGGTGGTTGTAAAACAAATCATATTACTCTATTTGTATTTATTAAAAAGATTCGGGCTATAGAAAATTATTTGATATTTTTATTAAATTTGGTATTATAGGTTAATTTTAAAACCTCTTGATCTGACCCCTTATCTAATCTAATTTTAAAATTAAATTATGTGGGATTTGTTCCCATATGATCTAGTTTACTTGGCCGGTCCAAAAGCAACCCTGACTGATAAAAAATATGACAATGAAATTTAAAAAAAGTAAGAATAAAAGAAAAATAAAGGGCTAAATTGAAAAACATCATCATTGTTCATATTTACCTTTTTTTTAAAAGAAATTTCAAAGTTACATATTTATGTACAATCTTAGCTCTAGTTAAGCCAAATGAGCTCAGTAACATGAGAAATAAAATAAATAACTAAGTTAAAGTGTTTGTGGGTCAATAGTGGAGAAAATAAGTTAAAACTAAATGAACCAACTTTCACTCAATTTGAAAAAGATAGAAAATTAATAAATATAGTTAAATTTTCAATAAAGTTGTTGATGCAATTTTAAAATTAAAATTGATAGATAGATTAAACTTGAGTAATAAAAAAGGAAAATGTTAAAGATGAAGATAGTGGTTGCCAAGGCTAATTATAAGACCTAAAATAAGAAAATTCCTTCCCATAGTTATGAAACCTAGCTCGGTCAGACAGGTTGACCTGAAACCTGGGCGACTCACGAGGTCAACTCAAAACTCTGGTGAGATCTGATTTTTTTTTATATTTTTTAATTTTTTAATAAATCTTAAAACTATAAAATTAATTTATGAATACGTAGTTTCACATATCTTTTTTTTTATAACCTACATACACATATTATTTCTTAACTTTTCAATATGGGATAACTATATATAGTCAACTTCTACATGGATTGTTTCTTAACTTTTTGATGATCACATTTTTTTTTATAGCATACATTCACATGAATTATTTCTTAATTTCTTTGATGTGGGATAACTATACTAAACTTTATACTTTTTGTTATAGTCTATATCCATATACATTGTTTCTTAATTTTTCGATGTAGGATAACTATACATAGCCTACATTCACATAGATTGTTTCTTAATGTTTTGATGTGGGATAACTATACTACACTTTATATTTTTTTAATAGTACATCCACATGTATTATTTCTTAATTTCTTGATGTGGGATAACTATATATAGCCTACATTCACATGAATTGTTTCTTAATTTTTCAACTTGGGATAACTATACTTTACATTTTTTTTTATAACCTACATCTACATAGATTGTTTCTTAATTTTTCTATGTGAGACAACTATATATAGCTTACATCCATATGAATTGCTTCTTACATTTTCGATATGGGATAAATGTACTACAATTCACATTTTTTTTTTATAACCTATATTCACATAGATTGTTTTGTAATTTTTTTTATGAGGGATAACTATACTAGACTTCATGCCTCACATTTATTTTTTTTATAGTTTACACCACATGCATTGTTTTAAAACTTTTCCATGTAGGATACTAAAACTTCAAATATAGTTTTTCTTTCTATTTCTTGGGTTGACTTGGGACTCGGCCCCTTGGCCTGGTCAATCCCTAAGCCAGGTTTAACAGCTATGCTTTTTCCTTTCTTATATAGTTTATGAAATAAATAAAAAGAAAAGAAAAGAAAAGAAATAAGTAACAAACTCAGTTAAAAAAAGAGGAGGCATTTATACATATATTAAAATTAAGTTATTAATGCAATATGTTTCGAGTGAAATCAAATCATAGAAAAATATAAATGTCGTGGTAAATAATTTTGACATATTAATTAGGGTGAAATAATTATAGTATTGATTAAAAATTCATAAGATTAATTAGATTAGTTATATCCACTTAGACCATGACCATGTGTTGAAAATTTAGGTCACGTGATCCAAAGAGGTGGGCTATGCCAATAAATTGGGAGATTGTGGGTACCTATTTTAACTGAAGGTTCAAGATGATACTATGGTTAGCCTTTGATATGATCAATTAATCTCCTATATATTATATGTATGTAATTTTTGTACTTATTATATCACCTCGTCCGCATGTGATTTGTACCAGTTTCTCTTAATAAAATGAATGAAATAAAACTTATTTATAATTTTAAAGTAACATTCATATATTGCATTGTCATCAAACATTTATATCTCATTCTCTTTTAACTTCTTTTATAATATATTTTTTTAAATTTTCTCGACGAAATTACATGATAAGTTGACAAAGATAATAATGTCCAATACATTCTCAAAGATAATTACATGAAAGTTTTACAATGTTGTTATCACTATATGATAAGTGCTAAAATCTAAGATGCTTAGAAATAAGGTTAATGTCTTGGATAATTAGTTAATCTCTTAGTTCAAGCAATTTGATCAATTCTCCCTAGCCAAGATGTTTGGTGGCTTGATATGAAAAGCTTAGGTGGTTGGAACCTGGTAGCAGGTGGTGCCTAGTATGCCAAGGTGACTGGTACTTGTAAAAGGTCTCATTTGATGGACGTGGAGAATTTTTTATGCTTACGTCAATAATTTTATATGGAGAGAAAGTGTAATGATATTTTTAAGAGATAGACTCTGAAAATATATATGTTGAAAGTGTTAAGAATTAAAAGTTATGAACCTTTAGTTTGAAGTATTCATGATGTTATAGCCCATGAGTTTTGTCAATTTGGGGAAAAAAAGGCTGAAGTGTAATTTCATCATTATGATATTTTGAATTGTATTCTATTCAAAATAATATGTATTGGATAAGTATAAAATACTGAGGGACTCGTGTGGTGTCCTAGAAAAAATTTCCAATAGAGTATTGGGCTCGGGTAAGTTGCCCGAACACATTAGAGATGAATAATAGGTCAAGGTGCACTACCTGTACCTAAGCACATGGGGATAGGGTATGGTAGCCCGAGCCCACAAGGGTGTTAGGCACTCTCAACACCGACTGGGTAGCATGCCCAACCTACTTAGCGTACACCTAATAGTGGATATGCACCTAGATGGTGGGCTCAGGCTTTCATTCCCAAACTGGAGTGTACGACTAGTATGGGCTTAGGTTATTATGCCTAAGCTTATAGATGTCGGTAGAAATCAGGCTTGGGCATGGTAGCTTGAGCCCATGAGGATGTTTTTGGATCTTTTTGAGGTTTTTAAGGATTTTTTGGGCTCATTAAATTTGGATCCATTAGTAGTCCCTGAAGTATTTGTGGTATTAATCCACAAAGATGTGTAAAATATCCGGTTATCATGACGAGTTCGTTGTACTTTATTCATATGAGAAGAGAGGTAGAAACCCCGGGTAATATACTGGAAAGCCTATATGTAAATGCATGCACCATGATTGAAAAAACATTTCTAAGTATGTAGAGGTTAACCCATGGAGGGTGAGCCTATACTTATAAGATTCTCTAAGTGGCTAGAGGAAGGACCCATATTGATGCCCATACTTATAAAAATTATTAAGAGGAATAGGGGATGGACCCATGAAGGGTGGTGTTATTGCACTCGGGAGACCAAGTCCATCCCTTGGAGAGTAGTTGCATTGGAGAGTGGGGGGTATTACTTCCGAATGATTGTATAAGGCATGAGAACCTCCCACTAAAGAGTGATTAATAAAGTGTAAGAGGTATATACCCTTTCTAGGATGGCATAGAATATGAGAGCCCCTTACTAGAGAGTGATACCGGTTTGAGATTACATTGGAGAGATGAGAGATACAAGATCAATTCCTGATGAATTGGTGAGAGGCTCTTTGGCATCACCTGAAGAATGTGTTAGTCTGAGGTTGCATTAGAGAATAGAGGATCTGAGATTAAACCCCGACGAATTGGTGAAAGGTGTTTAGGCATCACCTAGAGAATGTGTTAGTCCGAGACTATACTAGAGAACAAGGGATCCAAGATCAACCCCTAGTGAATTGGTGAGAGGCTCATAGGTATCACTTGGAGAATATGTCAGTTCAAGACTACACTAGAGAATGAGGGATCCAAGATTAACCCCTGATAAATTTTTAAAAGGCCCTTAGACATCATTTGAAGAATATGCCAATTTAAGACTGCACTAGCGAATAGGGGATCTAAGATCAACCTTTGGAGAATTGGTGAGAGGGCCTTAGACATCACTTAGAGAATGTGTCATTGCAATAGAAGATATCATATTCACCCCTTGGAGATTATGGGGCTATTATCTTAGGAAGACCAAATCAATCCCCTTCAAAGAGAGTGATGTTATTGCAGTAGGGAGACTACATCAATCTTTTCCTTGGAAAGTGTCTGGAAGTCCCCACTAGAGATATGTAGTTAAGAAATGTATACCAAAAATACATTATTTTTATTTAAAAAATAAACTTACATTCCTATTGAGGATTATGCATCATGAGGTAATTTTAGTGATAAGTATGAGGGGTTATTAGGAGGAATATGTCATGAAGGAGGCGCTAAAGTGTTTGTTTTGACTGCCATAATAACTTTGAATGGATGGTCCTATTTTGATTCAAAGGAGTTATAAATCCTCAAGATACACCAAATGCTCGTGAGTTGATCCTTCACGGTTCTTCCTCGAGCTTTCATTTCTACTAGAAGAATGATTTCACTTGGAAGGTCTTTTATACTGGTTGTCCTTGTAAAAACAAGAAGGCCCCATGTCATAGCAAACTGGCTTTTTCCACCCGTATGTGATTTTTCATGACTTGTTTCACCTTGAGTAAGCTTCTATCTGGTAAGGAATAAAGTTTTCTCTAGACAACATGTTTCTTTACTGACACGACCAAAAGATTGATGTCTTCTCCCAAGTGCAGGAGTGTTGAAGTAATAAATAACCCGGCAAGACCGGGGTCGAACCACAGGGAGGTTAATTGTATAAATTATAAACAACAATAATACAGCAACAATAGTAACAATAACAACAATAACAATAACAATAATAATAATAATAATAATAATAACAATAATAGTAGTAGTAGTAGTAGTAGTAATAATAATAATAATAATAATACAAATAATACTATTAATAATGATAATAATAAAGATGATGAAGAAGAAGGAGTTGATGAGAACTTTGAGATGGAAGATTAACGTAAGGATTAAACAATGATAACAACAAATGTCAAGGTTAGAGGATCCACTAATGGTATTTCAAACAAGTATAGTATAAACCTTTCTTATTCAATTGGAAACCACACACAAAGGAGGTTCCAATCAGATTATAAATTGTTAACATGATTACATTAGTTATCTTATTCGAATAATGCTAATACTTGTAAATGTTGTCAGGC
>Ga0307515_10005079_pt1 | contig 26763 bp, 32 predicted proteins | sample 17_EM_MG_FD_194513 | JGI IMG/M metagenome (GOLD analysis project Ga0307515, IMG submission 194513) | Populus trichocarpa ectomycorrhiza microbial communities from riparian zone in the Pacific Northwest, United States - 17_EM | ecosystem: Host-associated > Plants > Roots > Unclassified | place... | reverse complement strand
TTGCGATAGGGGGGGTGGTCTTGGAGCTCATTGAAAACCGGCGTCACATCCAGTCGCTCTCAGGTTTTGAATACGTTTTCAGATGCAATTGAGGCTGTGTGCCTACAATTGCAGTCCACTTGGGAACGCGTATCGTGTCCGGTGGAAGGTGAGCGCTTGAGCATAGGGACCCATCTCCCCCTCGCCAATATCAAGTGAAATAAGGGTGCGGAATGTACCCGACTTAGACTCGTCTTCCCTGCATGGGACCTGACGTTCCGGCCGTGGAATGGGACGCTGTATAGTCACCTATACTAACGAAAATCGTAGTCCATTACAAACCAAACTGTACTCCGCCGTGATCGATTGATTCACCCACACTAAACAAAAATCAGCGGAGTTTCAAATTCCTCATTCGGCAATTCACCGCCACCCATTCTGTCTCTTTCCACATGCACACACTTACATTGATACGAAACGATATATGTCCGCCGTCTACCCCATAATAATACGCACTTTTTTCCCGTTATCCCGTTCCCCGTTTCCATCGATAAACGCCTGAAATGATAAACCAAAAAGACCGGTCGAATCGTTCATCCGAGTGTGTGTGTGTGGGGGGGAATACGGATTCAAAGTCCTCGCCTGAATCAATCGGGTACGGTTTGTAGAACGGGACCATGAGTTCTTAGCTTCGGCCTGCGCACGAGGATAACGAGAGGTCCTTCTCGAAAGTAAATAATAACGATAAAAACCAGGTCCGGAGTTCCGCCCGTGCAATCCTCTTTTGGTTATGTTTTTTTTTCCCTTTGGCACCCAAAAGAGTGCTTATAACACTCAAGTACGTTAATTCCGTGTGGTGCCTTGCTAGTCTACTCATTGCGTAAAGTACAGGAACACAACGTGGTCGAAGCCCTCGGGGCGATGATTAAGGGGTACTAGGTACCTTTTGCCCACAACATGTGTTCTCTCTTTTTTCAAATAGCATTTTCATTTCGCCTCTCCCTCCCCCGGTCAGTTGTCTGTGTGAGGACAACCACCCCCACAAGGCCCACGTTCCGACACCCAAAGTAAACCAACGCCTCTCTCCGCCATCTCCGCGATTTCGTGAAAGGTGTAGAACAAACTCAACATATGCGGCGGCCGTACGTATGTCGCATTCAATGCGAGATCAGTCCTATAGAACGCAGACCCAGAATTAGGCATTGCTCGGCTGGCGCCTTAACACCGCGTTTACGATGAACACTCACCCAGAGCTTGATCAGGCCATCCCACGACGCTGTGATAACTTTCGACTGAAGTGCGGATATCAGTGAGCCACCATTCATCAACCACATGGATGGAACTGCTTACCGTCTCGTGAGGTAACCATTCATGCGTTATCACGACCTTCGAATGTGCCTTGAGCCTCGACTTTATTCGTCCAGTTTTCCACTCCCAGAAGATCACGTTCCCCTCTCCATCACCGCTACTGATCCATTTCCCATCTGGTGAGAAGCCGACCTGGCATGCGTACCCCGCGATAGAGTGACCAGCAAACCGCTTGTTCCGCGCCTGACGGAAATTGTCCGTGCTGTAGACGAGGATCTGGTTGTCCAGTGACTGAGCGGCAAAATATTTCTCTGCACCAAAATGAACAGCGTTTCAGAAACGCCGTTACCAAAAGCAAGCGAGAGGCCCGTCTTGAACTGACTTACTGTTGGGATGAATGGTCACCGCGGGCATAGAGTGCATATACGGCTCGGCGATGTATTTGATTGTGACGGGGATGTCGAAATCCCAGGCGCGAATGGTCTTGTCATCTGACGTGGTGACGAACCTCCTATTCTCGTCCACGAAGGTGATTGTGTTGACCGGCCCTAAATGCTGATCGTACTCTTGCGTGATCTCTCCCGTCCTTATGTCGTACTGGACGAGGACGGTCGTCATTCATATATCGGGTTGAATGACGGTGGAAAAGTTCACCTGTATGATCTTCTTATCCGACATTCCCGCCAGGAAAATGTTTTGCTTGTCGTCGTCGGGATGGAACCGAATAACGTACGGAATCTTCCCGTTGCTAAACCGGTTGAGGCACTGGCCGGTCTCAGTATCCCACAGTTTCATCTGCCGGTCATATCCACAAGACAGGAACTGGCGGCCGTCGTTCGAGAACGTAACGTCCTTGACAGCTTTTACGTGTCCATGGAATGTCCGCACACAGTTCCCATGAGTGTATATGTCCCACAACTGAAGAGATCAGTTCGGAGTTCCAGAAAACAATCCAGCGCCTTGACTTACTTTGATCTTGGTGTCCATAGAGCCACTGAGGAAGAGGTGCCCAGTATCGGGTAGGACCCGAATAACAGAAACGCCCTGTGTGTGACCTGTCCAGGTGTGCACACACACCTTCGGAATGAAGGTCTCCTGCGACCCAGCCTCCGATTGAAGCTGGGGAGCTTCGACAATTGGGGGGTGCATATACGTCCGACCCTGGTAGTCCGTCATAGACTTGCCATGGAACACCGAATGTTCCTGGCCAGGGGCACCACGCTTCGGCTTTCCCTTCTTGCGCACAACCTGCTCTTCCTCCGATTCCTCCTCTGACTCCTCGTCCTCACCTTCGGCCCCAACAGGAGTCTCCTTGGCGTCATCACCCTCCCAAGACCCCCACGGCCCAACGTACGCGTCGTCACCATCCACTACGTCAAGGTTTCCGGCTGCTTTCCGCTTGCGCTTCAGGGCCTTCTTTTGCGATCGTGTAGTTTTCATCGAGCCAAGATTGATGAACCCATTTTCCTGGGCAGTCTCAACGGATCCGATGATTGCAGGTGCGTTGGGGTCAACGGAAGGGTTGGCAGAGTAGCCGAGGATGGAATGGGTCAGATGCTGTTGACGGAACGCGTAATCTGACATTGATTGCTCCTCGACGTGTCCAGCAAGCGCGTTTTGGTTGACAAACCTGTTTCTGTCACCGTATGGGTTCTCCGGTCCTTGAACTGGTAGCATCATATCGTCATAGGTGATGTTCACGTTCATCTGTGTATCGGTGGGCCGGGTGATAAGCGAGGTTTGCTTTAGGGGATCCTGGGACAAATCTTTTGAGAATCCGGGTGTTTAGATGAGTCAAAACGGCAGCGTACTTCTGAGAGCACATCTGGGGCAGAGTGTGGAATAACTGATGTCGGTTTTGGTGGCTCCACGCGTGGTTTCTTCGTAGCGGGGAGCGAGGCGAGTCCAAACGCATCATTAGTGAGTGACACTGGACCTTCATCCTCGCCAGAGGAGTAGCCTTGAATGAGAGACATTGCGGGTCGAGGGTAGCGGAAGACGAGCAGCCGTGAGAGTTTTAGTCGATCTGGAGATAAGCGCCCTAAACATCCCTTGATTCCTTCGTTCCGTGTGCTCGTTCCGTGAACTCATAACCACCCGCGGCTCCATATGTTATGGCAGACAAAGTCGTCGGCAGGCCCTGGACTGCAGAAGAAGACAACCTCTTGATCCAGGCAGTCGCAATTCATGGCCAGAACGATAATTGGAAACAAGTCGCTCTAGCGGTTCCAGGCAGAACGAACAAGGCTTGTCGGAAGGTGCGCGACCAGTAAGCTAGCCCTCCTACATCCACGAATGATAATGCATCCCACCCGAAAAGCGGTGGCTTCACTCTTTATGCCCCACCGTGAAGAAGACCGCCTGGACCCGGGAAGAAGACGAGCTCTTGTTGTCGCTGTATGCGATGCATTCGACTAAATGGTCCGTCATCGCGAGACAAATCCCCGGGAGGACGGACGACGCCTGCTCTAAGAGATATCGCGAAGCCTTGGATCCCTCTTTAAAGAAGGGGGACTGGACCCCGGAGGAAGATTTTCATCTCCTCCAGGCTTACCAAAGGCTAGGGGGCAGGTGGGGACAGATTGGTGCAGAGTTACGCAGGAGTGGTTTAGGCTGCCGCAACAGGTACGCTCAGAATACCTCCAATATATGGTTCAAGCGTGTGATATCTATGCATGCAGATGGAGACTGCTAGATCGGAAAAACATGACTTTGGATCGCGCACATGAACAATCGAACTCCAGTCCACAAGGGGGCTCTACAGAACGGGCCGAAGCCCCCCTGCTGCTCCAGAATCTCTGGCAGAACTCGCAGATCGCAGGGTTTTCTGGCCACATGCCAACTACCCTCGAATGTTCTGATCATCATATGGGCGTCCCGTCCTCCTCAACCCAGATGTTCCGGTTTGCTTCGTCCTCCTTGAGCTCTGCTCTTTCTCCATCCGTTTCGTCCTCAGATCCAACCCAGATCCACCTCCAACAAGATTGCGCACCTTCGTATTTTACCGGAAACTGCGGCAGCCCTTCCATCAGTCCTGGGAACACGGACATAGATTATGACAACGCCAACCTGGATCATCGCCTGGCTGATCCTGACCGAGAAGCTACTTCTACCTCCATCGATATCCCATTGGATTTTGTGGGGACTCACTCTCCGGTTCGTTTCCCCGTTCCTCCGAATTCATTCAGCGAGCCCCCCTTGGCCGATGTTCCAGTTCCGGACAACGCGCACTCGCATGCAAATCTTCCGAACATGGAGGTGGAGATCCCCTGTATAACCTCTGCACTACCGGTTTCCGCTCCGCCGATGTCATCGGCTCACGATGAGGCAATGGCTCACCACGTTCCCCTTCCGTCCATCCCGGAGACACTCGTCCTGGGGGAGGCTACGACCCCCGAGTCCCCTTCCACATCAGACCCAACAACCTCCGCGAAGCCAAAGCGCGGGAAGAATGGGGCAAATTATCAACTGTCCTCATCCCTGCCAGTAACCCTTGAGTAAGTTGTGTAAGATCTTGCGCTCAGCGATTACACATCTGACACTCACGTGGAGTAAAACCCCTGCTTATGCCTGTGGTCACGAGGACTGCTGGCCCCCGGACACACAAATCGGTTCCGTCAGCTTTGCGACATCAAAAGAGCTATCGGATCATAGTAAAAATGACCACAATGAATCGATGGGAGGTACAAAGCCGTATCGATGTGCACTCGACCGATGCGGGAAAGGTTGGAAAGTCAGTCGCCACCATCATCTCACCGCCACATCCTGTTCAATGGCTAATCTTACCACCAAATCAACTCTGGATATATCTTCCCGTCGAACGTCCATGTTTAGAGCATCAATGGACTGCAATACCACCTTCAAGTGTAATCCATGATATTTGATGTAAAATTTTCCATCGGATGTCCCTAACCCATCTTTTTCCTTCAGATCCAAGGCGCACTTCAGTCAAGCTCTTCTCAATCAATACTCGCAGCAGCAGAAGCAAAAACAAGAGCAGTCCAAGAACAGCTCGTCCGCTTCCGGAGATGATGCGGCAGCGGGCAAACGTAAAAAGCACCCTTGTCCGCATGATGGGTGCCCAAACGTTTACCGTCAGAAAAGTGGTCTCCGGTATCATTTATCACACGTGAGTCTAGGGCGGTGCGATTCGTGCCTCAGCTGAAGGCTATTTACAGGGTCACCAGAGTATATATCCCGTTCAGCTACAGGCGATACCACCGGCCCTGGCACAAAAGATGAACGAGCGAACGTGTTCGCCTGCACAACTATAATCACTGAGGTGAACGTGGGTCACATAATGTAACGTAAATTCTAGGAGCAGGTTTCGTTTTGGAACCATTGTAACAAAATCCCATAATCAAAAGTAACGAGTTAAGTTGACCCCGCCTTGGCTATAGGCTAGCGTCCATCAGCAGCACCTCCTCCTCCCGCGCCAAATTGATTGGCTCTGATAATGCAACGTTGTCAGAGGTTAATTGAATGGTGCGGAGTGCTTCCGTGACACTCACAATTCACGTAGACCTGGGTCAGACATCAGCTCGGCCATTGAAGGCATACCACCCCCAGATTGCACGCGATTCATCTGAGTAAGCCGATTCAGAGATGGTTCGAGGAGACAAGGTTCCATTGAAAAAAGTGTCATCGGATGACGAGTGACCTACCATGTTTGCGACTGAAGGATTCTGCATCAGCCTCTCCAGCCCGCCGTTGCCCATCATCTGCTGGGCCATCTGCATCATCATCGGATTATTCATTAGATCACTGAGGCCACCTCCACCTGCCCCTGCCCCTCCCCCTCCTGGACCACCACCACCCATACCCTGGAGCATTTCAGCCATTCCACCGAGGTCCATTCCGCCAGGTCCTGCCCCAGGTTGAGCAGATCGTGTAGATGGGGTATCGTTCGGTGGCTCGGATTCCTTCGCTCTTGCTTCCGCATTTGCAAGCGCAGAATTCAAACTGGCATTTCCTGGTTCGATATCAAGACCCCGTTTGAATGAGGCAGCCGCCTCGCTGTAATCTCCCAGAGAGTAGTGTGCATGACTGGCAGAAACCCATAGTCCTCAGTGATTTTTCGGGAGTGTCATTAACGATGTGACTTACCCTAGACGGTGGTATGCCTTCACATACGATGGATCGACCTCAATCGCCTTTTCAGCATCGCCGATAGCCGACAAGTGGTCTCCCTTGCTCGAGTGAGCGGCAGCACGGTTGGAATAGTAGACGGGGTTCGCGAAATCGAGCTTGATAGCTTCGGTATACGATTCAATAGCCTCGTCGTATTTCTTTCCGGACATTAGAGTGTTTCCCTTTAGCTTGAGTTTATCGGCATTCGCTTTATCTTCCGCAGTGGGACCAGCGGGTTTCGGTAGTGCGGACGATGAAGCCATCTTGTCTCTCGTCTTCAAAAACAGATCAAAAACAGATTCCAGCGAAGCAGGTCTGATTGAAAGCCTTTCTGACTGGCCTTTGTCAGAAGGATCAACGCCAAAAGCCTCGCCGATGCATTGGACTTGGGAAAGGCCCACAGTTCAGCTCAACCATCGCATCTGAAAAAATACGATTCGTGACTCACTTGCAACCTCCAGACCCTCCTTATCGTCCTGCTTTACCGTTCCATCCTCGAGTGATTTGTTGAGGAATTCGATAATCGCATACACTAACTTTTGCTGGGACATTGACGCAGATGACGAACTGATGGCTGCGCGTCAAGCGGGTTGCCGAACTAAACCCTTCACCTCGACCTCGACCGAACACTCAAAATGTTTTTCTGCGGAATCTCTGGCGAGCCTCCTCAAGACCCGGTCGTGTCTTCGAAGTCTGGACACGTTTACGAGCGTCGTCTCATACAGAAATACATCACAGAGAACGGCACTGACCCATTGACGGGCGAAAAGTTGGAGGAGAACGACCTCATCACCGTCAAAGCTAGTACGTGTATCCACTGTATATTCGCGTTCGTATTGGAACTAAACGTCGTGGAAAGGCCCAAGTACCGCTCCTCCACGTTCTCCAAATCATTCCTCAATTCCTGCTCTGCTGCAAACCCTCCAAAACGAATGGGACGCGCTCGTTCTCGAGACTTTCACGATGAAACAACAATACAACTCCATCCGACAGGAGTTGAGTTACGCGTTGTATGCTCAGGATGCTGCCACTCGCGTCGTTGCGCGTGTAATCAGGGAACGTGATGCTGCCCGAGAGTTCGTGCTTTTATCTGTCGACTCGAGTCTTGTGCTGACCAAGCGCTTGTAGAGCTCTCGCCAACGTTCAAGCTTCTATGGGAATCCCCCCTTCTAATGCCAGTGGCCCGGATGTTGATATGGCCGACGCTGGAGAAGACGCTGGTGGCCTTCCTGCGCCTGTCATTCAACAGATCGACGAGACTTATCAGGCCCTTTCCTCCGTTCGCAAGAAACGAAAGGCCCCCGCAGACTACGTGGCTCCTGCTCAAGTGAAAACTTTTACCCCCAAACACACCATTCCATCCCTTCATGCCTCGTCCCCATCCGGGATCAACTCAATCGCCCTGTCAAAACTGAACCCTAACCAGTTCCTCACAGGCGGAAACGACAAGATTGTACAAATGTACGATAGAGGAACTGATAAGGTTTTGGCAACTTTGAAGGGACACACAAAGAAGGTCAATCACGTCGCACTTCGCGAGCGTGAGGGCGAGTCTACCCTCCTCATTTCTGGAAGCACAGACAAGCTGTCTAAGATTTGGGCCCGCGACTCTGCTTCAGGGGAATACATCCCAAAAACCACAATCCGAACGCACAAGGGAGAAATTTCTGGTGTCGCGGTTCACCCTACATCCACGTTACTCGCCCTTTCTTCTGCAGACAAAACCTGGTCGCTGCACGATTTGACTAACTTCGAGCCAATCTTCCGCTCGTCCGAGGCCGACGACTCGTTCAGCGCCATGTCAATTCATCCAGACGGTACCCTGATCGGTCTTGGGACACCCACATCGACAATCCAGATATTCGACGTGCGCACTGGCGCGGTTGCCGCCTCTCTTACGCCAGACAACACCACACCGTTTACCGTGAACACCCTCAGCTTCTCGGAGAACGGTTATCACCTCCTCGCGCCAAACTCCACCTCGTCCGTGGCAATTTGGGACCTTCGTAAACCCAAGATCGCCCACTCGATCTCCTTTGGAGATTCGTTCAAGATCAACAAAGTCTTGTACGACTATAGCGCGCAGTTGCTCGGTGTGGCGGGTAACGAAGGAGCTAGGATCTATGCCCATAAATCCTGGGAGGAACTCGTTCGGTTCGAAGAAGGGGGTGAGGTCGTTGATCTTGCATATGGGGAGCAGGGTCGGGAAATTTGGGGAGTCAGTGGTAGAGACGTCAGGATCTGGGGTTTGTCTGCTTAGCCGACACGTCTTTTGTAAACACTTTTTGTCACTGCCCCTTGTTGATTTCACCAGCACCAAGAACTTGCTCGCAACATTTCCCGTAGCACCACCCCGGAGGACCCTAAGTCGCCCGTCACTCCCAATTTATGTCAAATTTGTTTGGTATTGCGGAATGTCCGTGAGGAAATTGGTGTACAAGTACAATACAGCAGCCGGGACAAGCGAACGTGAAAGCGTGGAAAAACAAAAGTGCACGAGATGGGGGAATGGTCAAATGCGACCCAGAGAGACCAAACGAAGAATTGGTACCTGTTTATCCGTACATATAGAAGCGACCGGTATAGGAGATGTGAAAGGGGGATATCGCAATGAATGTAAGTGAATGTATAAGTCAAGGTTTGATAGTCCGTCTAACCCATTGTGCTCGGCCGGCTCATTGCCACGTCCTCGGGCCGAAGAACTCGCCGTCCGAAACGGTCTTCAGGGGGATAGTTTTGAAGTCGGCCGTGTCGAGGTAAACCGTGTTACCCCACCAGTTCAGTGGCCGACTTCCAGCAGGGAAAACGAGAGCGAAGAAGATGATGAAAGTCGAAACAGCGATGCTGAGGTCGAGAGCGACTGAGAGGATGTAGTTATATCGTATCCACCACATGAAGCGGTATCTGCGGAAGTAGAATTGGAAGATGAAACCGACCACGGCCGATGCGGAGAAGTTGATACCGGTGGCGGGAGGCATGCCCACAGGACCGAACCAGAGGATGGGAACGCTGACGTAGCGGAAGATAGATCGTGGGTATTTGCGGGTGAGGAAGTAGAAGGGGATCGGAGAAAGGGCACCAGCGAGCATGAACCAAATCATAGGGTTATATCTAGAAGAGTTTTTAGTCGGTCGAAGTATTTATTCGAAGGACGCGAACGTACGTTTGACCAATTCCAAACAGTCGAGATGGACCAACACCACCGAACAAAAGCGAAGCCTCGGCAAAGAGGTTCGACGTTGGGCAAACAAAGCCGTTTCTCTGCCCGGGTTGGCAGACATCCTCGATGTTATTAAGAATCCAGCGCTGAACGGAGACACTGACGGTACAGGAGATCGTTATTGCAATGGTCTGAGAGAGAACCATGATCCTGGGTGGGACCTTGATGTAGTGACCAAGTTTCAAGTTGCTGGAAAAATCAAGGGCTTGTTTGGTCACGGCGGTGGAATAAGCCTTGAAGATCATAACGGCAATGGGTCTTCCGGGCATAATATAGCCGGCAATGAGTTCGGAGACGACGTTGAGGTACATCTGTTGGTTTGTGATCGCAAGGAGAAGGCCGAGGGGGAGGACAAAGATCGTGGGGAGAATGACGGCGAGGAGGTAGGCCCAAAATGGCATATTCGTGTCGTAGGCCATGGTAGCAACCGCTCCAAAGGTGAAGCAAACGGCAAAAATGGCACCGAACCACCAGTGGGGAACGTTACGGTAGCGAGACATGAGGCGAGAGTGGATATCCCTCTCGTCCTTGGTGCTGGCGCGGAGCTGCTTCATGATATCACGCCCGTACCACAAGTAAGTGTGAGTGATAACTGAAGTGATAGCGGCGAAGGACAGGCCGTAGTTGAGGGCGAGCGACACGGAGATGAAGACGGGGGAATAGTTGCGGTATTTCTCCACGTCGAAAAGACCGTTCGTAACGATCTCGTGACTATCGTATGGCTGTCCAGTGTTCGTAAAAGTCTGAGAGGAGACGATCGGGAAGTAGGCTGAGTTCCAAGTGTTCGTGAAGTAGAGGATGGGGGCGATGATCCAGAACCAGAACAGGAACGACACTATGGTGTTCGTTTGGGCCCACCACTAGAGAGGCGGTCAGGAACGCTCTCGGAGAAGTAGGTTCGATGGAACTTACGGGTGTAATCAATGGACTTCCAGTGTACGTAATCATCGCCCAGTCAAAAGTGAGGAGTCCCATCCCCAAACCAGAAGCGTAGCCAAAGAAGGTGTTGACGACGACGTTGTTTGGGGCGATCCAGCACACCCAGTTGAACCAAGATAAGGCAGTGAAGATGTAGCCAGGGAACCAGTGCCAGACGAAACCGGCGGTGGCAGCGATGACGAAGAAACGCTGGCGGGACATGTGTTTCCCGTCCTTCTGGCTATACGACTTATGGAGGGTGTTGAACAACGCCGAATTGACGACAGCCCCAGGCCATATCATGCTCGGTGGCTGCACGAGGAATTTCCTGAACAAGCCGGATAAACCAACTCCCATGAGCTGGGAGGAGATGCAGAGCATGATCTCGTAGTTGAATCCGAAGTTCTGGGAGTAGAAGAGTTCCTGAGACAGCAGGAGGTCAGTGGCATAGGCACCATATTCAACGGACTTGGCCATCACGGTGATAACGGTGTGTTCTTTGATGTTGAATGGGCCAGGATTCAAGGTCCAGACGTACCCGAAGGTTCTGAATTTGGTGGTGGGGAGAGCCCATGCGAAGAATCGGCCGATCGGGAGGGTGAGTATCTGTATAACGACACTAGACAAGTAAACGGAGGGGTCTGCGAAGGAAATTAGCGAGTTGGATAGAATTCAAACTGTATGACACTCACAACGCAGGGTAAATATCTGATTAAACGCCGGGAGTAAGCCCGCGACCGCGAGTCCGATTATCCACCTTGAGCAGGAGTCAGTGTATAGCGGAGCTGAATTGTTTTAGCGACACCTACATCCTGATAGTGCTAACTGGCATTGACGGATCGTCAACATTTGAAACGGCAGCACGAACTTCAGGATACGGAGATTCTCTAAACTTGGCGATCAGCAGAGCCGGGCGATCAAAGTTGGAAGGGAGACGCACTCGACTTCATCATCGTCATACTTCAACTTGGTGGTCGAGTGCTCCTTAGAAGAGCTGTAATGGGACTCTCCATCGAATTCGGAGGCGGAATAACGAGTGGTAGAGCCAGCTCGGCCCTTACTCTCGAGTTCGAAGGAGACAGTGCTGGAAGCGGTCGGTGAGGGAAGACCGTTAACTTCGTAGTTAGGATCGTTCCAGTGTTCCGCCATGAGGGCATCGACGTCCTGAGGGACATCAGGGGAGGTCATGCGTTTGCTTTTGGTAGTAGAGGTGGTCGGGAGCGGGGAGGCCGCTGGGGACTCGACCTCGATGGTCAATTTCTTACGTGCAACCATGTCGAGTTGATGAGCGGGTATCGGAAGAGGGGGTGACCTGCAGCTTCAGCCCTAAGCTAACCGGGAGGGGAAGGGCGGGGGGGAGATGGGCGAGTGAGGAAGGCCTTTGGGACAGCATGTGCCCTTTTGTGCATTGTGGACCTGCGATTCTCGTATCAGAAACCAGTGAGACAGACAATTGGCCCAAGCTGAGTTATTGTCTGTGCAGGGTCCGACGTAGGAACGAGAAACGACGGGGGATAAATGTTGTTTGATAGCCGTCGGCGGGAATGTTCCCTATGAGGGCTAGAACAAAAACGAGATTTCGCTTGGTCCGGGGGGGGGACGGGAGTCGGGAGATGGAGAACGTTGTTTATTGTCTTTGCTCGGCCGCAGATGCAAAGATGACAATAAGGTGTTGGAACAACAAAAGCTGTAGGACAGGCGCCCGATCAGTCCGCTGATTGCCGGTTCACGTGGTTTATCATATCCAGAGGCACAATGGTTCCCACGATGGCCGCCCCTGCAGAATTGAAGTTGGCCCAGTGCTTATTGCGTTTCCAACACACTGGGCGCACCACGCCGAGCACGGCGACAACCACCACGACCACGCTAGCAAACGACACCCGAAATTAAACCGTCCAGAACGTACAGGCGGCTCCAGAGTATCGGTTCTCGCATCCGATTAGTTACCAGCTGCATTCTCTCAGGATGAGAACCATCCCCCTTTGGAGTCGTTTGACCGTGTCGATCAGGGTTCCGAACTCTTGTCCACGAAGATCCCGACGCTTTCCTTGCGAATGCGATTGCCTCTGGGTTGGCTCCTAGGTTTGGGTTAGAGATTTGCGGTGCGTCAGCTCGGTGACTTTGGAAGGCTGATGGCCGTGATCAATTGGTTTGTAAATATGTTGTCAGGAGAGGTTTCATGGACCAGGAAGATTTCGTGAACGCTTCCTCGCGCGGAAGGCGCTTTGGCCGGTAACCAAACGCTGGGCTTCTCCTCGGAGCCCCCCTCGGGCTCACTTTGCCTCCCCAGAATCTAGACTGCACATTCATCCACATTCGGGCATCCCAGAGACTATCCGGAGCTCCACCTTGTTTATCTGGACGGATTCTCCACGTTCGGCTATGAGCTCGACCAGAATTCTACACCCACGATCTGGCACAGCTGTGTTTCGTACGAGGTCCAACCCCCCGGTGCGATGTGATCGATGTTAGAGAATATATGAAGACTCACTACACAAATCGCTAGTAGTCGCTAGTGATCTCTTTTTTTCCTCGCCGACCAGGCCACTGCCAGTGGAGATACGTTATTCTCCTCACAACTCACCGCTCCCGAAAGTTTTCCATCCACGTCTGCTGAATTCCTCCTTACGCTCAAGGTGGTTCGTTCTGGAGCCGAACAGTTCATGGCCTTGGCCCGGCATTATATATTGTGGATCGTTCTGAAGAGGCCGTCCAGGCAGGTTATTCCTCCTCCAGGAAGCGAGGTGGTGCCGTCCGCCGTGAGCTGGTGGAAAATGTCTACCCATCCGTTCGCAGGCATCCCGCCACAGGGGAGAGTGTGTTCTACGTCAGTCGTCGGTTCGCACGCCGAATCGTCCGGCCGAAGAAGAAAGGATCTGGCAAGTCCGGTTTCAGCTTCCGCGGGCTCCCAGGTCAGGCTAAGTTGAAACCTAGAGCTGTTGTGATCCGAGACAACCGAATCACTACCCATGTAAGTATGTGATTTCCGCTCCGTTGGACAGGGTCTGTCGATTAGTTAGCGCCACGGTCTGCAACTCTCGGTTTTGACCTCCCGAAGACGAACTGGGTACGTCACGGGGTAAGAATCACACTCCAAGCAGAACAACCTATCCTTGCTCTTGACGAAGGGAGGACGCTCTTCTGATTGTAGAATTAGATGTATACCGAGAAATGTGCCCTGTAAGTTTTCGAACGAAAGGATCGCAACACTGCATTCATCAATCAGCACGCGGCAACACCGCCAGTTGGGCGCTTGAGTTTGCAACGTCAGCGAAATCGCCACTTCTTGTTCAGACTTGTGGTTTTGACAACGTCGCCGCTCGACCTGCGTGGAGCATCGGACGCGATGGTGCACTCCCCGCTTTATCATGTTGTGTTCTGCGTGGTCGGTATTATGGTATTGAAGGAAGTCAACAGTGTCGTTACGGAACCTTACATGGTGTGTGCCGTCCTGCCGGTCACTTTTTTCTTGAACCAAGCTCGCGTCGTCCGCAGGACGAACCATTTCATGCGCCCCAGGCCCAAGCGTACTGCAACGGCGAATGGTCCACTTGGGATCCGAAGATTACCACCCCTCCTGGATTGTGCGTCTCGCCCAACCCATGTGCCCCGCAGAAATTGACCTACATCGTGTAGATATGTGTTGAGCGTTATCCTCAAGCGTCTCATCACCTTCAAATGCAACTTGCCTGTATTGCGGTTAACGCCGCTGTTGACTTTGCTGGCACTCCCGTTTACCTTGACACGTCTACTCTGTTATCATAAACGCTTACGGCCTCCCGCTTCATTCTTCACCCCAACTGCAGAGTCTGTGGTTCTTTCGGCGTTCCCAGTCATATGGTTTTTTGGGTTCTTGTACTACACTGACGTCCCGAGTGCCCTCTTCGCCATAACCTCGGTCATTGCTGCCACGGAATCGAAACACTGGACTGCCGCCCTCGTAAGTCACCAAAAAACACACGCAAGGCGAGGGTTGATAATCCGCAAGTTCGGCAGCTCGGGTTAATCAGCTGCACATTTCGCCAAACCAATATCGTGTGGTTGTTTTATGGGTACATTTCAAGTCAATTGACGTTCCTTCGGTTCCGTCGGGACGGGGCCAGGTTACCTGACCCTCCTGCACTCGTGGCATCACCAGGTGCGCGGGACCTTTGCCCTAACCCAGGACCTTCCTTACTAGTCACTCCTGAGATATAGGCGATCTCATAAAGATTGCCTCGAGCGTTCCGAGGATCATCCAGGATATCCTTCCTTCCTCCGCGCCGTACTTTGTAAGCGCCTCGCTCTTTGCACTCTTCGTCAAATGGAACGGGGGGATCGTCTTGGGTCAGTGGTTCACACGTTCATATCGTGAGGATCTCAGCTGATACGGAAACTAGGTGACAAGGCAAATCACATCCCAGCCTTTCACGTCCCCCAGGTCTATTACTTTATCGCGTTTTCGACCATCATGGGATGGCCGGCTATCATTTCTGGGAAACAAGGCCTCGGACCTTTGATACACGGCATTGTCGCGAGGATGTGGGGTAGCAAAAAGTCTGCCGCTTGTTTGCCATTTGTGTCACAATGCTCATCTCGTACCCAGGCGAAGTGCTGTGACGTTAGTGTTAATCCTTCTGATGGCATTCACTGTCCATCGTTATAGGTGGGTGTATACGATTTCATCGTTGATGACAGACCAATCATATTAGCAGCATCCATCACCCGTTCCTGTTGTCCGATAACCGTCACTACACATTCTATGTTTGGCGAAGGATTTTCATGTTGCACCCTGTTGTGCCGTACCTCCTGATCCCGGGTTACGTGGCGTGTGGATGGGCTTGGTTCCTTCGGATCGGTGTGTCACAACCTCAGCCCTGATTGCTTCCCGAGGGGACTAAAAGTCAAGCAGGTACCGATCAAACCCTTTTGCAGGCCTTGCTGTTGCCTGTATGCGTCCTGCCGGTGCTCCTTCCGACACCTTTGTTGGAGCCTCGGTATTTCCTCATTCCGTATCTTTTACTGAGAGCGCAGGTGGCGGATGTTCCGGGGTGGGGTGTAGTGTTAGAGGGGGCATGGTATACCCTCATCAATGCTGTTACAATGTGGGTCTTTCTGTACTGCGAAAGAGGAGAGATCAGATTCATGTGGTAGTCTCGTTTCCGGTCACGTGCAATAAATAAAAGCGTCCGTCGGCATCTTCCGAGGGTCCGATCAAACACCTGAAGCTGCAAGTCGTCCAGCCCCAACGTCCACCACAGTCGCCCGCCAGGCTCAATCAGTAAGTTCGAACTCATCCTCCACGTCGGAAAGCCCTGAAACTGGCGTCCAGAGCACGATGCCGACGGCCGAACCAACGATCTCCAGTGGCGCCGCGCGCCCGACGAAACCACCCACGAAAATTAAACACTCTATCACCCTCTCTTCGGTTGGCAAGGCCTTGGCCGATGTTATGAACAAAGACAGCGCGAAGCATGGCACTCTTGAGAAACCGACCAAGAAGTCTAAGGAGCAAAAGGACCCACCGGTTGCTCGGTCGAGCTCGAGAGCACGCGCGTCGATCGATGTCATTCCGTCATCCAGTCGGGGTACTTCGTTGGACATGGCGCCTGTCGCCTTTCGTACTCGGGGGGCTCTGAAGGCTGCTTTTGGTCATTCGGAGGTCAAGCTATCGCGGGCAGAGAATATCAACGCATCCAACATCTCACTATCCAGAACCTTGAGTCTCAAACCCAAGGCCACCGGGACTTCGTTGCCTAAATACCGACCAAGTTCCGCCGAACCCCCCTCAAAGAATCCCTCAAATAACAAGGTTACCAGAACTAGGAAATCAGGGAGCATCTCTTCGGACAAGAGTTCACCATCGGCATCCCCAGTGCCCTCCGAACTCCCACGTCGATCTATCAGTCCTCACAAGCGTTTGGTCAAACATAATCGTGCGGCTTCTGAGACGCCTCAATCGACAACTAAGAAGGAGACCACTCCTTCTACCAACAAGGCAAAGTCCAAGGTATCTCCCAACAAGACACCGTCCGGTCCACCTCCCTCCAAATCCGCCAACACCTCTGCCGTATTATCTCCCCCCAAACCAGCCACGCGACCCCCCTCTTCCACATCTGTGCATAATGTTACTTCCACCCCGACGAGGTTACGAAGGCTTGCGGGTTTTGGATTCGAATCCCCCACGAAACAGAAACCTCCCGTCCACGTTATGTTTCACTCTCCGATTACAAAGAATTCTAGTCAGGACACCACTGCCAGCAGTTCAGAGAGCGTGTCAGTTTCCCGCGGCACCCCCTTGACCCCCCCTATTGAGGACGACAGCCACGACAGCATCGATGTAGAGTTCATGCTTGGAGCCCCCGCATCCCCATCTGCCCCTACACCCGCCATTCCCCGAATTAGAGTGCCTCGGAAAAAATCTGAGAAAGAGGAGCCCACCACTCCCACTCGATCCAATAACTTACCCACCCGAGCGGATCTCTCATACTTGTCCCCCCTGCCACACGGTAGCCCACCGTCTCTGAGACTCAAGCCAGGGAGGCCCGGAAATGATCGGGGTTCGCTCCTGACTTGGGAACAGTTGGCCGCAGCCAACAACTCTGCAGACGACGATGTGGACATCTCGTATATGCTTTCCGAGATCCCTGCACCATTTATGCCGGGAGTTGTTTCGCCGGCACCGAGCACCATCATGGAACTTCCAGACAGTCCCGGCCTCAGCACAATTTCGCTTTCTCCGGCCGGTTACAACTCGATCTCACGTGTTTTGTTGCCGGACGTCACACCTTCACCAGCCCCTTTGCGCCTGGAGATGGAACGGTCTGCCTCATCTGGAGCATCCGAGGCTGCCATGAATACGATGTTGCGACTTCAACTGGCCCAGCAGGAGCACATGTCGAAGGAAAGACTGGATCGCATTCAAAGCCTTGAGAAGCAGCTGCATTACGAGAGGGAAGCCCACGAGAAATCTGCCAGAGAACTCGCTCAACAAGTTACAGAGGTCGACACCGGACTCCGGGCCCACATCGAGGCGACCGAATGGAAGATAGCCGAACGCGACGCGCAGATCGTTATGTTTCAGGGACAACTGAAACAGTTGAACGACTCGAAGAAACATGAGTTGGGCCGGGCGGTCGAGCAGACGAGGGTGCAAGCCGCTACGACGTACTCGAACAACCTGCAGACGGTTCACATGAAGTGGGAGGCGGCGGCTGCCGGTCAGCGAGCCGCGGGTTCGTGGTCGACCGTCGCTTCCCTCTTCGGTGGCCATCTCGAGCTTATCAAGTCAAACAGGGAGATGTTGACCACTCTCCTGTTGGGGCTGGATCACAGTCTTGATTCTTTACGGGAGCAGGCGCAGGCATATTGAATTGTTTCCATCTTGCCTTCATCCGCTCGTCATCCTTTCCCTCTCTAGTCTTGAATTCATGTTTTAATGCGCACCTTCATATTCTATCCCCTCTTTCGTCGTTGTCGTTCTTTTCGCGCAGTTCTGTTCTTCTATGCATTCTTACCCTGTAACCAGTCCTCGCCGATAGCTCATCTCTATCTGCGCGTAGAACCCACGATCTATTATATCTTTACAGTATGTAGACAGACTCATAATGATATCACGACTGTAACGGCGATCACGACCCCGGGAGGGCAACCTCGATGGCATCCAGGAGACAACCGTACTGTTGGGCTCCAGAGACCTGTGAGAGGTATTCAGTTACGGAGACACGAATGTCCTCCGGGCTACGGGACGGTCGTTAGCGTGGGATCCCTAGAGCACAGGAAAAAAAAAATACACACTTGAAAGGTCCTACCGCAACCTCGACCTCGCACTTCGTCTTCTTCAAGGCCATCGGCCAGTGCGCGAAAACCCCAAAATCAAACAAGAAGGTTATCAAGACTTTTGATCGTACTGTCAGATCGACAACTTTGACAGTGGCTTTGAAGGAAGGTATCGTAGTTAGCACGGCGCTGGTGCTGGATGTGGAAGCGTTCAAGTCCTCGGCAGTGTCGTCTTGGGGTATAATCTCGATCGCAACGGGGTATTTCGTCTTGATGACGTTTAGTTGGGTTCGGAGTTGGAATATGGATGCCCAGTAGTCGCTCAGGAAGGTTACGATCTGCATTTCCATCGTTTCAGCGGCCCCTTTCGCGAGGGTGCCAGAAGGGATCACTCACTTCGCGGTTTGTAGTTGCATCCCCCATGCTTCGAACCCATTTCACCGCGGTCTGGAGGGTGAGATCGCTGAGGGCGGGGAAAGGGTCTTGTCTCTGCCCGGGTATTGGTAACCGGTCTATCGTGACCCTTGAAACGATGGGAACGAAATCGACGCAGGGTATCAATACAGAGAACCTCCCGGCGTAGACGAACTGAGCCATCCCCGCACTGATCTTTGTCGCCTTCCAGAGGTGGAGATCCTGTAATATCTCGAGTTTATCTAGAGGGGATACAAAACGGCCTCAATATTTAGGGAAAAAGAGCAACCGCAAGGACGCACTTTTGAGTCTGAGGACCTCCTCTTTGGTGCTGTTGTTCTGGATTTGTATAACCCTCTCGCACTCCCCGATGGCGCCTTGTGCCTCCTCCAACTCTTCATCGAGTTCTGCAGACCGTATATTCAACCTCTCAAGTTCAGCCATTGCCTCGGAAACGTCGGTCCGATACACGTCCAACTCGGCACTGGACGGGAAAGGGGAGGTCAGGTGCCATATGAATACGGAGCGTCCCAGGCTTGTACCTTTGTTCTGCCAGCGATGTCTTCAACTCGTTCAAGTATTCTTGATCACAGTTCTCGATCTCCGCAACCTCCTCCTCGTCCTTCTTCAACTCCGCCATCACTTCCTCGTACTCCTGTCGTAGGGTCACCAGGAGATCATGACCCTCTTTGTTGATTCGTTCAAGGAAGGTCGCGTCCTAGCCAGCGTCCTGTCAGAACGGTGTCCTCAGTGTGCGGCGTAAAGGAATAGCTTACAGAAGCGAGTTTATTGAACCCAGCCTCCGCGGTTACGAGGAGTTCATTAACCCAGTGGAACTTCCAGTCATACCACTGAGACCGTACTTGGGCCTTCTCGTTTACCCTCAATAAATTCAAGTGAGGCTACACGGAACAATTAGGGGAGGTTTCAAATATATAGAGACGAGGCTACTCACAATCAGAGCTTCCTTAAACGAATCGTCACTCTCCACGAACTCCCTAAACAAATCAGGGGTATCCTTCTTTACGTCCTCCTCTGCTTTCCGATAGAACTCCTTGAAAGCCTCAATTCGTTCTTGCAGGTCCTTTGAGACCTCATCATACAGTGTCCAGTGGGGTAGGTCCACGAACATCGCCACGACATAATCTGCGAGAGGTATGTCCTGAGGGTCTGAGGTTGATGAGGTAGCCAAGAGGGACGGGTGGATAGACGACCTCCGCGGAGCAACAAGGTGTTCCATGAATTCAGTCCCGGTCATGGCAAGGAATTGTTCAATCGAAATATGGACCTATGGTGTGTAAGCGGTCGTTCGGACAAGCTGTCTGGTTCTGAACCTACCTCTTCAGTGGATTCCGGGTTACCAGCCATAGTAACCTCATCTCTCCACCGACCAGTTGTGTCATCTTCCTCGGGAGGAGAGATTTCGATTTCCGGCCGTTCCTCCCCTAATCCTTGTGTACCTCCCTCAGGGGGTGCTCCAGGACTTTCGGCTCTTGGCGGGAGAGAAGGTAATTTCGACGACGAAGGTGATTGGCCGGGCTCTGGGGCTGCGTCATCCCGTTCTTGTTCCACACTTTCCTCGTCTTGAGGCTCTTGTATAGCAGTGGAGGCCGAAGGTAGAGATACTAACCCATCTCTTTCGGGAGGGAGAGAACTTGCTTTCTTCGATGGGCTGGGGATGTCTCCGGGTGCGCTCTTTCTCCCCTTGACAGGAGCGGGCACGCGCGTACCGAAAGCGAGCGCCGTCGATCCAGCAGTGCTAGGTCTCCGACCATGAGTGAACGAAGTAGAGGTTCTTCTGAGACCAGAAACAGAGGATGTGTGACCCTGGGCTGGGAAACCAGGCTTCCGCGGACTGGAGGTAAGCCCAGCTTTCTTTCTGGGACTGGAAGGTGTCGGTGTCGTATCCTTCGAGGGAGATCCCTCTGGAGGGGCAGAAGATGCCCGTGAGGTGGAAGGGGCTGTAAGATGTGATACAGCTTGTCTCTTTCCGGGGGTAGGACGCTCTTCGACCGGCTTTTCTGTTTCAGTGATGGGTCGCTTCTGGGGTTGAGTTTCAGTAGTCACAGTCGACACCGTTGTTGGCGCGTTTGGTTTTGCTGGGGGCTTCTGCAGAGAGAATACAGATTGTCTCTCGAGCGGACGCGGATTGAATACGCTACCAGCTGTAAGTGGTGTTGCCTTGGAAGTTTCGGTGGTCGGAGGCTTGAAAACCGGTTGGGGGGGTTGGGTGGAGGCAGGTTTCTGGAATATAAGCGGAGGTTTTGTCGAAGTGGAAGAAGAGAGCTTAGACAAGTCGGGATAGATTGACGGGGATTGGTTTTCCTGAGGCAAGGAAATGGGCAACCTGATCTGCTCGTCTGTGTTGTGGCCCCGACTATTGCCATACTCAGAGGTCGATTCCTGGCTGGGATCAGTGAATACACCCGAACTAGCACGGCGGAGCATTCCAGTGATGTCCATTGTCCTGTCCGCATTCGCAAAGTCGGCGGGGTCCTGAGTGAAACTGTCGCTCTCCGTGCTAGCAAAGCTATGGTCCCCCCCTGCTAAGCCGTCACCACTAAGTCCAAGCGAATCTCTGGCCACCATCAATCTTGAAATAGCATCTTCCAACTCGTTGGGCTCTGTGTCCCCGTCTTCTGATATGGGGTCGTTGGCCCCCGCGTGCGTTACGGCGCGTAAAGCGTGCCATTCTTCCGGGGGTGGTTCGGGTTTCCGTAGAGGTTGACCAAGTGGCACGGTAAAATCCATGTGTGGACGACCATCCTCACTCTCCCCGGCCTCCGAAACACTCCTATCCTGCTCTGTCTCTTCTGGAGGTGCCAACGACCGTCTATGCATAGAAGATCGCCGTCTGAGGGCGACAGATTGTCGGCGGACAACTTCCGTCATGTCCATGTCGCCTTCATCGTAGTCCACCTCATGGTCGGAACTGTCCCAACCTTCGTCAGTTAGCTTGAGTTCGTCAGTCAGCGTGATAATCTTCGTCGTATCCAGTTCCATAGACTCTTCCCCGGCACCTATATCAGTACCAAAGGAGCGTCGCAAAGAGCTTCTGCGTCGAGGGCGGGATTTGCTAGCCCCAGGATATGCATTCTCGTCGTTGACAACCGGCGGTGGCTGATCGGCGACCTGTTCTGGATCTTGCTCCGGAGAGCTCGGGATCGACCCTTCAGAGTCTCTGCGATCTCTGTCATATAAACGAACCTGGGACTTGTCGGCAAATGATACGCGACGTTGAACCATTGTGAGATCCATGGGTTGAGTGACATCATCTGGTGCAACAGAGGCCCGTTTGAGAATGGATTTGCGTGGCTTCTAAGATGTACCAGTGAGGGCGATTTTGGACCAGAAATGGAGGGTGCGCACCAGTGACCGTCGTGACCTTGATAAGGGACTAAGTTTGTCCCCTGGAGCGATACTGTACGCTCGCCGCCGGCCATCCTTGGACTTTGAACTGCTCATATTCAAAACCGCGATGGACCTTCGCCTGGCCGGCGAGAATTTTGGCGAAGAGACCATGGTTGAGGGTGGGATCAAGAAGAGTTCAATCCCTCGCTAACAAGCGCTGGTACGCTCGTCGGGAACAAACAGAGCGTGACCGGGGCGTGACCCTGAACGCGTCGCGTCGTGACTGACACGCGTCTGTCAAACAGCCGAACCACTGAGTACATAATATGGCCTCGCGTTTACCGAAACCTGCTAAAGCGACAGCGACGATGACTACAAGAGCGACCCGTTCGAAAACGACCACCCCCGCCCCCACCCCCGCCCCGGCAACGACTACCCGCACGACGAGAACAGCTGCGATGAAGCCAAGAGACCCACCAGCGCCGGTGAAGAAAACTGCAACAAGAAAAGTTACCAAGACTACGACGAAAGACAGCGAGGGACCTTTTGACTCGGATCCTGCGACGACGAAGAAAGCACCCCCCGCCGCCTCGAAGCATACCAACGGTGCTCCCCCAGTCGTCGTTCCCCCTGATCACGACATCGAACCCATAAAGGTCAGCGTCCTCCAGATTAGATTGCACATCGTATCTGAACACTTGGCTTCGCAGGCATTCCTTCGCATTCGTCCCCAAATAGGCCATGATACCCCCTCTGACAAGCCATACCTCGAACAGCTGTCAGATTCATCAGTACGAATGCTGGATCCAGCAGGGCCTTCAGCCAACCCATCGCGATATCGGCTTTCGACAGCCCCACAAACCTCTACCTATTCCTTCTCCCATGTGTTCCCCCCTGCCACCATACAATCAGACTTCTTCACGAAGACCACGTTACCGCTCGTTCAAGACCTGTTGCAGGGTCTGAATGCCCTACTGTTCGCGTACGGTGTGACAAACTCTGGAAAGACGTACACAGTGCAAGGGGACGGCGACCCTTCATCGGCGGGCATTCTGCCGAGGACTTTGGACGTGATATTCAACAGTATTGGTCACTTACAGAGCGATAACAAAGTGGGTAACATGCCGGTTCTCTTCACGTTGCTCACGGATCCAATAATTTAGTACGGTCCGGTTCGTCTGCAAGGTGTAGAAGCTGCGGACCCTTCATCGGATGCCAACAACATCCAATCAGTGTCCAAACTCCGACAAGACCCAACGCTTGCTCAAGTCCTGGAGGACGAGTTGGAAGGCGAAGACTTGGATACGGCAGTAGATTCTACGGTTCTAAAGGTCGACAGAAACTACACGCACTCAGTATGGCTTTCCTATGCGGAAGTTTACAACGAAAAGGTCTACGACTTGCTTGCGGACACTTCCTCCTTGAAAGCGGGCACCAAAGCCGGCCCTTCGGCTCTGCTTCTCTCACGAAAGGCGCTGGCCATTAAACCAAGCCCCCCGTCTGATTGGGAAGGGTCACATAACACGGGTAAATACGTTGCTGGATTACGTCAGATCAGAGTCCATTCCGCGGCTCAAGCAAAGGAAATCCTGAAGCTCGGACAATTACACCGCAAGGTGTTCGGGACTTTAGCCAACAGTCAGAGCAGTAGGAGTCATGCTCTTGTCACGGTTAAGCTCCTGCGTTGTAATCGAGGAGACTACCATGTACATTATCGCGTTTACCAGGCATTGATCCCAGGGCTGACCCCAAACACTTCAGGACCCTTCAAACATACAAACCTCAAGGCTTACACTGGTGGATCTCGCAGGTTCAGAGCGTACGAAAAACACACATACGTCTGGAGATCGCCTAAGAGAGGCAGGGTCCATCAACAAGTCACTCATGGTTCTCGGCCAATGTATGGAGGTCATGCGAGCCAACCAAAAACGAATAGCCCAAAGCCTGGCTAACGCAGGACGTGTCGATACACGGGATGTAAAGAAGACCTTGGCCGTTGTTCCATTTAGGCACAGCAAACTCACTGAGATTCTTATGGACTACTTTATCGGAGATGGTCGAGTGGTAAGCCTACGACCTTGATTATCCTCTCGTTTACAGAGCTCACAGGAATTCTTAGGTCATGATCGTCAACGTGAATCCATACGACACAGGTTTTGATGAGAACTCGCATGTAATGAAATTCGCCGCGCTGACTCGTGAGGTTACCACAACACGCAAACCTGTACCGGCCGCGAAGAAGGGGTCTTCCCTCGCCAATACTACCTCACGACCAAGTGAGCAACACCGTAGAAAGGTCACCATTTCTATGAGAAAACCGGGGCGTCAAAGCGAGGCTCTGCTCGAAGTTTTGGAAGGTGAGAACCTACGGAAGGAGACGCCCGGGTCTGTGCTTAACGCTTGCCACAGAGGACGAGGAAGCGGACGATCTCGACGACACGGATGAGGACTTTGAACTGAATAAGGCGTTCGTCAGTGCCTTATTTGACGAGATCGATGATCTCCGAATGCAGGTACGCATTCCATATCCTGTCGTCCCTGCCTCCATTCATCAGGCCGCGCCAGTTATTTGAAGCACAAATGCGTTGCGCCATCACTGAGGCGGAGACTCGCGAAGAAGTCATGGAAGAGATGGAGGAAAGGATGAGAAACATGGAGAAGAGGTATCTGAAGCGCATCACGGACGAAGTCGAGATGAATGAGATGAAGATGGACGCTAAAATTGACATGCTACACCGGACTGGCCTCCTGGGGAGCGGGGAAGCGACCGAGGAGGAAGAGGAGGATTTCGTGAGTCGGGTTCTAGCGTTCTTCGCCGAGGTATTAGCTCACTCTGCCGTAGAGTGAAAAGGAGAACCATGCCCCCGATTACATGTCTCAAGACGACGAGTATGAGTACGAGGAACGTGCTCCCTCCCCCTTGGAGCGCAAGTCCACCATGGACCGGTCACAGCGGTTACCTCCAAGTGTGAAGAAAACGCAGTGGAAACCCGCTAAAGATGACATGGACGCAACACTGGACATGTCACTCGATGTGCCGACTCAGATGGATATCGACGAGGGAGAAGAGGACCTTCCGCCACCGAGACTAGTGCAAAAAAAGCAGCTCTCTCGAGCGCCGTCTCCCGTCTTCGAAACTGACGTGAAACGGACCCGCGCTAGCTCTAGTCAGCCTCAGGTCAAGGGCAAGGCTGAATCTCGACCAATACCCACCAGGACTGCGCGTAACACGCGTTCCTCAAAGGCTCAGGACCTGGAGGTCACATCCGAAGACTCAATGCCGTCCGATTCTTCAGAACCCCCACCAGCACGGATGGCTGGACCAGGTGGAAAAAAGAAACGGTGAGGTTTCGAGTTTGGATGTTTGCGGCCGAGACCGCGTTCAAAGAGGTACTTATGTGTGGTTTCAGGGTCATCAACACGAAGAGGAAGTAATCCAGGCGATGTGCGCGGGACGCTGCTCACAACGCGACTTACTAGGATATCGCGTTTTCCGTACTAATTATAGTTGCACACTCTTGTATTGCCTGCCATCGATCCTCAACTTTCAACAATCAGAAATGCATGCTTATATCAGTCTTGAGTGCTCTGAGCATCGACCCACTGGCCTAAGGTTGGACGTTGGACGGTCGACTTTGGAGCAGTGGGTCGGGGGCGCTCCAACCGCCCCTGTGCGATATCAGCGCCACAGGCTTAAAAATTTGCATCAGATGACTCTCGTGTCCACACGGGTCCCCCGCCCGTCCAACCTCGATTCCGACTGAACCCTGATGATGAAAGGGGCAAACGCGACCCTACATACCAGCTCGTGAATTCTAACCTTCGATCGCGATTGGCAAGCGGTGGAACGAAAACATACTGTTCGCCCGCCGGCAGGTACTCTTCTCAACAAGGCCAACTTCCTCCGGACTTGTAGAACAACGTCGAGCTCAGAACCGGAAAGGGACCCACTGGAACACGCTACGCCCAGCGTGAGTTACTCGACTTTTCTTCCCCACTTTGTTCCACCCCGCCCCGATGGATAATTCAGACCTCCGATTTAGTCGTAGGGAAGCTCAGCCGACTGGACCCTGGCGGTGGAGGCCGTTACGACGCTAGCAGAGGTGCCTGCAGGAAGGGAAGCTCTTGGGGCAGCATTTGTTTGTGCTACAAGCACTGCGTTGAGCTCGTCGAACCCCGCGGTCCTCGTGCCTGCATCAAGTGCTGCAACGATCCCAATAAGGGTACGCAAGACTGTCTTGTGGTCACCCCTGGAAACTATTTTGACTGCCGCTACAACAAGTAATAGACTCTTCGGGGTGAAACCGGCGTGGATTCTGTTTGCTTACAGACTTCTTTTACTGTTGGGCGGCCTCCAGTCCACACAATCACAACTCTGATGAATTCTGATCTTAGCAGTAAACATGAATGATTTGTATCGCACACTGTTTCTGACTGCATGAAACGGTGGTGGAATCTAGTCCCCGTAACACGTGGTGGGTACGAAAATGGCATTTCATTGGTCCGCCCCCGCCGTCGGGTAACTTGGGGTAACCCATCTTCCAGCCAGCTCACGACGCCTGTTCGGTTCGAACCTGTGCTCGGAACCACTTGCGGTGCGGTTCGGTTTGGGGTTCGCCCCCTGGCATTTCCCGGTGCTCCCTCGGTCAGTGAACGTGATCTAACCCCTCTGAGCTCACCCGTTG
>Ga0307515_10005078_pt1 | contig 26764 bp, 33 predicted proteins | sample 17_EM_MG_FD_194513 | JGI IMG/M metagenome (GOLD analysis project Ga0307515, IMG submission 194513) | Populus trichocarpa ectomycorrhiza microbial communities from riparian zone in the Pacific Northwest, United States - 17_EM | ecosystem: Host-associated > Plants > Roots > Unclassified | place... | reverse complement strand
CCTTGCCCGCCGATGGCCATTGCTGCTCGCTCCCACTAGCCGTCGGTCAATTCCCGCCCGCCAATTCGCTTCCACTAGCCCTCAGTCAAGCTGGACCATTCTACAGAAGTGCCGAGACCTAAGCCTGCTGTATCTGAGGGATTAATGACATTGGCTGACCATAAGAGGCCAGAAGCATACCTGCTCATTAGGTTGAGTCAGTATGCATTGCAACGTCATACACGTGTCATGATCTGTGTGGGCAGAGAATCGGTTGGTCGCCGATAAAATCTCTGAACGCATTACTCAATAGACATCATATCTGACGAGGCATTAAATCACCCGGAGTTATTATACATTGCGATAAGCAGTGATAAGACCATGAGTCGTTAGATATTCCAACTACTGAACACATCGGAAGCAAGATGTCCAAGTTGATGTTATGTGTTGACATATTAGTGCGCATGATATCATGTCGTGAGGATGACCCACAGTGGGGGGGTAATGCCTTGAAACACCTCATGCATGTACACGATAACCTTGAGGGAATTGGTGGTGTATCACATGAGTCACTCAAGATGATATCACTGATAAGCAATCAAGCAAGGTGTGTGTCATGGCGTTGACCCGAAGGAAAACTTGACCTGACGGCTCTACTATATAAGAGCTCACATTGTCCCCGACAATGAGAAGAACCAAGCTCTATCAGCAATCCACAGGCAGACATTACAAGGGAAGAACACCTCAAAATATTGTTAAGAATTCTATTCATGAATAATTCCAGATTATTTCCATATTTCACTTACGTGAATATTATTCATATGTGTTCGTTCAAACTGACACAGTGTCATTACGCACTCAAAGCGGTGGTCAATACCATCGGCGATATAGTACAACTCTTCAACGAGTGGCATTCAACCCGTATCTCCTGAGAACCATCTTATTACACAGTGACTATCGGTAGCGGAAATGATGTTTCGGTGTATATCAATACTGGGTTGTTGCTCTTCGAAGGATGCTCCGAAGAGCGACCTTGGACTGACGCGGAACTTTGGTGAGCTCTCAATAGAGGAACCAGATTACTGGTTGAGACTTGGGAACCACGAGGAATTGGAAAGGACGAGACGGTTTAGATAGGTGGCTTCATTTAGTCTAATCAATGGTTTATCGATTATTGGGCCTAAATAATGCCGTAACACATCCAAACGGTCGCACTATGTCGGATCGATCTCTGGTGGGACTCCACGGATGTGGGCGGGCGAGACGACCTCCAACTCCCCGTCAATCGCCAAGGCAGACTGAATCTGGGCACGCTGCCCACAACCCAGTGGGGTGCACTGATGAGACAGTCAGGGATTACACCCATGCCAGTAACCTTAGACTCCAGACAACAGAGATTCACAGCAAGACTAGTCAGGGCATGCAGCAGCAAGTTAAAAGAGCGACATAAGAACCCCTCTTCCGGTGCACCGATATGCAGAGTAGTCAGCAAAGAGCATGAGCATGGCTGTAAAACCAAACGCATGAACTGGCTGGCCACAGGCAAAGAACCAGTGGTCAGGACCATGATACTGGACAACACCACTGCAGCCAGAAGCACCGCGCAGCCATGTGCTGGAGAGAAAGAAGCCAACATCGGAGCAGGAGTCTGGAAAGGGTGGAGAAATGAATCGTGCTGAGACGATAGCTGAGCGGCAGCTGCGGCAGTGTATAAACGCGGACATGACCTGAGCTCTCGCCGCAGCTTTCTGGGCACCGGGCGTATGGAGGTCTTTGACGCTGAACCATGGGTGATCCGGCTGGCGGTATAGGCAGGTACGCCACCATTTGGCCATCCCGGCATACGTATCGTAACTATGGTATACGGTAGCATACGCCATCAGCACGAACGCTAGTTTCCGTCTGAATCACCTGGGTGTTCCGGAATGCTCTGACGGCTCTGACGGAACCTCCTACCCTCTGACGGAGAATTACACGCTTTCAGTCGTCTAGGCGATGGGTTGCGTTGCATACTTGTTTCGAATACTTTGTGCTTGCTATATGCACCATGAGAATGACACGTGTGTTAGGATCTTCGCAGGGGCTGCAGTTATGCTGTAGCCGTTTACTCAATGCCTGACAATGCTTAGGCTATGCTTCGGCCGATAGCCACATTCTACCTCTCCGCTATATCGGATGCCGCACTCGCCCCATATATGTTTAGCTTTGAGATTGTGTTATATTGCAATATAGTCTTCGCTTCGGATACATCACTTGCCATTGCATTTGCTTCACCATTATCGTATTTTACACGTCTGAAATATACAGTCTAATCTTCACACTCTCTATTACTATGCCCTTAGTCCTCCATATTCTGCGTTGATCCATCATCGGCTTGCAATGCTATTTCTTTCTCATCCGCCTCGGCATAGTCGCCATCCTCGCACTCATACCTGTCGACATCCCTGGTTCCCTGGTCAAACCAACTATGCCCTCTGTCCTTCACATTCTGCGTTGATCCATCATCGGCTTGGGGGGCTTCTTCCTCCTCATCCACATATGCATCGTCGCCATCTTCCCCCTCATACCCGTCGACATCACTGGTTTGCAGGTCCAACCCGTTGAGTGCAGTCGCGGGCCATTGTCACCGGCTGGCTGTGGGGATGGCATCGCACACATTGCTTTCGTGGCTTGAATTTTTTTAATTCCCGCGGCCCCCTCGCATTCTGAAATGCAGTTCGTCATCCGTGCAAATGTTGTCTATCGGGATGTTTGGGTCAGTGCTTCTGATCTCAGGCTCCTCAAGCGCCATTTCGAAGGTCAAAAGATCAAGAATAGCATTGTCAACACGTGCTGCTTCCACTCTGATCACCACCGCAGGCGTTGGGTTCTCTGCCTGTGATATCTGACGCTTGACTGTAGCGAGGGTGTTGTTATACACCCTCTGTTGGTCGCTCTCTGGTAATGTGTTCCAGTTATTCATCAAGAATGCATATCAGTCTGCAACACCAGGCGAGGTTAACACCTTGCGACCCGTTGCAGCGCAGCAGTATGCGTTCTTACCACTGGCATTCATGTAATTGAAGTAGTTCGAGAAATCAGGTCTGTCTGCTTTCAGCTTTGAATTGGAAGCTTTCGGATGAATGACTTTGTTCTTTTGCCTGTCCAGAAGAGCATGGTGCAACTCGGTGCAGGTGAACATGATCAGTGGCCAGGGTATATGACTGTCCTTGTCGTCAATCATGGAATTGTAAAATCAATCAGCATACCTACCGCGGTTATTGGCCCGACGATAAGATTCGATGTAGATGCGCGGCGGGATTGGTTCTGGCAGGAAGTAAAGTGGACACTGGCTATTCGTTTGCAGCGTTCGACACTCTCTGCGTTGGATTTGGACCGCATATACCATCTTCCACACACTCTACTAAAAAAAAATCGTACTGATTGTCTGCCAGAAGGGAATCAATGAATTCCAAACGCTCTGCGTTGGATTCAAAGCAGTGGATATCATATAGCTCGGCTATAATATCACTTGCTGATTGAATAAAATGGGATCTAACATTATCAACTTGTGCGCGAACCTGGTACCGCTTTGAGCGTATAATATTCAACGTGGGCCGTTGCTTCAGCATACCTCTCTCAGGATCTCTTGTGGGCGTGCCCAAAATGCTATGGACCAAATGTTGTTTTGCAGCATTGCGGTGTTCCAGCACATCTCGATTATCTACCAGTGTGGGGCTTCAGCTAATGCTTTCACAACGTGTCGCATTGCATCACTCACCGTCTCCAAGTCGCTTGCACTCATAAACGGTTGTCTGTTCCACACGTAGAGCCCCAGGAGTCTGCTTGTTGCAAAAACAAGACGCGACGTGTCGGAGTGACCAAATCGATGAATGCTGCGACTGCCGGAGACCATTGAACAAGGTACAGCCACCGCCTGCGTTTGCAATTGCCATTGCCTCTAACTCTGATTCCTTTCTGTAGCTCGCGTTCGCAGTGGATATGTAATGATTGCGTGGGCTTCTGGATGAGGGATTGGGGTAGGCATGTTTTGAAGACCACTGAGATAAGTGGGAGTGCTAGCAATGCCGGATGCGGGGATGGATACAACGTGACGTGTTGAGTCTGTCTGTGAGGTTCCCCTGGTTGCTGGTGTGTTATGACTGCTTGTACCCGCCGTGGCGGTTGGAGTAATTATTGACCTTCGCTGTGTAGCCGACAGGGTGATATCTGCAACGCAAGAATTGTTCAGCGAAGATGAGGGTGTGGAGTTCTGACCCTGGATTGCAGAGGCTACAGAACTCCCTCCTTGAGAGGAATCACTCTTGCCAGCTGGTACGGCAACGCGACTATTATCAGGGGGAGGTGTAGAATTCCCCGAAGGCCCACTCATATGGTGATCCTGCTGATTAGCGAGACTTTGAACATTTCGTACGACCGGAGACGTCACAGGGTGAGTGCTTTGGGAAGGCATCATCAGATATGGATGTTCAATGTTGAGAGTGTTGGAAGCATTTCCTCTGCATGCATATCCAACGGCAGGCGAGGTAGACTCCTATTTGAGCGAGCATGGAGCGATTCGACGAAAAAGGGAAGCGCAGTGTAGAACGTGCTAGACTCTAAACCCTGACAACACTCGGGGACGAGATCCATTCAAAAGCATTCAATCATGGGGTTGACTGCCATCAGATTACACCCAGATTGAACTCAGATTGAACTCAGCATTGATATTCACTGTTACAGCAACGTCTGAAGGTCTATTTGCACTTCCTGAAGGGTGTTTATGCGTTCAGGGCGCAAATATTATCATATAGCACTCGTTCTTGGCACAATACCTTGATCCATCGATTGTGTAGATCTTCAGCTTCCCGGAGGAAATGCCCCTTTGGCTGAGGTAAAAGAATCGCAAAGCGAACAATGACGTATTCTCTATCCTATGACATCAGTTGTGTGTGCTTGTTCCACCGCTAGGCGTTGGTAGCCGTGTTGGATGGTGGCACAGTTGGGACAACATTAGAATTACTCAGTTTGCTCCGAGATGCATGAGGTCTGAGCCGTCAAAGCGGTATGTGATGCCAAAGCAACCTCCGGGGTCGCAAACCATCGTCACCGTGGGTTCTAAATCTCATCTCGACACTCCTTATTCATCAGGTGCTTGGTGGTTTTGCAAGAAGAAGGTTGGGGTATTTTGTGTTCATTGATCAACAACACGCAGGATATGAATCAAATCGCAGGAACTCGAGTATATATATCCCTTCTTCCCACGTACACCTCCATTCTGATTCCTTCCCGCCTACACCTCTATTCCCCTGTCTTCCCCTATCAAACACACTGCTAGCATCCTGAACTATGTCGACATCAGGTGACTTGCACAAAACAACGCCTCTCGTTCCAAATAACACCCAATAACCTACACAACTTTGTGCTTTCACTCTGGGCTTCATTCCGCTGCATTGAACTGTATCATAATGCTAATGCCTCGGATGTAGATTCATTTTGAACTTGCAGCAATGGCACCAAAAGGCAGCCGTGGAGGAAAGAGGAAGGCAACTGCTTGGGCAAAAATCCCGACATCGGTTATGAATCGACACCTGTCGCTGGATCGGAACGGTTTAAAGGCATGCATCCGGGAACCCATCCATGGACTCATCCGGATACACATTGTCTGTGGCGTCGAGGATCAGCGGGCCTGGGACCTCTTTGATGATATAATCTTTCTTGATCCAGTCACGACTCACGAATTTTCACGATTCCAGCTAATGTGGTCACACCGCAGGAGCAGGAGTTCACCATTTCGGCAGTGGTGGGCAGCCTTCCGCTCATATATGGGGCAAATATTATACAAAACCTGCGACCAACTGAATAATTGGAGGTAGGACAACACCCGTGCTTTCGGGGATCGAGTCGATCGCTCCACTCCGTGGACAACCAACTCGGGAATGGACAAACGCACCGGCCAGCCTTACTCTTGGTACGCGAGTGTTTATCCCAGAGCAAAGATTGAGCCGCTAAGCTGCCGGCAGTCCAAGCCAGGCTCCTTTCTGGCCGTTGGACCACTGAATTGGGATGACATAATCGACGTGGATGATGATGATGAGAACTAGGCGGATGGCAAAGCGCCAAGCGGTGGCCCGAGGAGTCGTGGCGATGACATTGACAATGACAACGGCGAAAGTGAGGAGGACACACAGGGCGGTGAGAAAGGGACTGAGGAAGGGCAGGGAACAAAGGATTGGAAGGGGAAATGGAAGGGGATGGGGAAGGGAAAGGGTAATGGAAAAGATATTGTTAAACCAACCCCTCGGGGAGATGATATCTCTCGTGCCGTTGTTTTGTAGTTGCAGAAAGAAATACCAGACGCAGACTTGGACACGGAGGGCTAGCTAGAGCGGGAATATTTAGAGCTGGAAGAATCTGCAATCGTGTCAATGTCCTCAGACAATGATACCGACTGTCCCGAGTCGGACGGCGAATAACACTCAGAACTTGGTTCTGATGTGGATATGCACATGGGGGATAATGTGGACGTGCTGGATGGCGTTGATTTAGATGGCGATGTGGATATGGAAAGTCACGGTGATGTTGAAGAGGAAGAAGATGAAGAGGAGGAAGATGAAGAGAAGGAAGATAAGGAGGAGGAGGAGGAGGATAAGGATGAGAATGATGCCAAAGAACCTCGGACGATTGGCCTGGGAGAGATGGCAAATACATCGGCTGACGATGAAGATATCATCGTAGACGATCAGCAAATCGTGCTACCTGAGCAAGGCCAGGAGATGCGCGAGTATACCCCACGTGTACAACTTCCGGCACCTGCGCCACGACCACGAAATTCGCAGATTCATCCCCTCAGTGGGCTGGAGAATTCGGCGCGTGTGATGCCGCAAGAACCTCGGCCGGCGGTGCCAACTCTGCAAGAAGCTGAGGCAGCCGGAATCACCTCGGATGTGAATGTGGATCAGCAGCTGCTGATTGAATCGGCTGGTGGTGACAGTCTCCCCGATGTCCGTCTGCCTGATGCGTGGCGGGATGGCTCACTAGTCAAGGAGTGAACCAGTCCTCGCGTTGCAGAAGAGGCGATCGTTGTTGCGTTCGGATTAAGGTCGCAATCTTGTCTTGTTTGTTTCCTCTGTTCCAATCTATCTATCTCAGGCATTGATTATTACACACGTCGTGAGGTTTTTGGATTGCTCAAGGTCTATATTATTAATGGGTTTTGTATAGGTTTTATTGTATTGGATTTATTTTATTCATAGTATTATGGGACATAGCGCATGCAGCGTTTTGCAACTCCTGGTGTGTAAGGAACCTCCTTGTGATGGTGTTGAGGCTCAATAAGTTGGCTGATAGAATTGTGAGCTGACACACGAGCCTGATCGGGCCCGGCACCAACTATCGTCCCATTCTACACTGGATACTCCACTCCTCATGGGTCGTCGACAATGCCAGAGAAGACCCCTCACCGGTGCCCCGAATTTTCATGCCGAATCAAGTTCACCTCAGACAGCTGGCAACCTAATCATATCAAATTACACCATCCTGATCACATTCAAGATGCACACCAGACGAATCAGATTATTCGCAGCGTGCCCCGATGCGTTGAACCCGCTCAGCCTAGTGAATTCAACGGTAACAAACATTCTGTCAAAGACTGGAACGCGTTTCCCTACCTCGAACATGAACAAAACATCGCAGACTTGGAGTCTCCAGCACCGCCACGTCTGCCACAGATGGAACTTTAGCCCGGCGCCGGCGCTCCGCTGATCAATTAGAGTGCTGAGCGATTGGAACTCGACCCTCAGGGTTGCATTGAGACCAACTTACCAAACAGTCCCTACTACCTGTTTGCGAAGCGTGAAGAGTACAAATATATCGAGTGTGGGATCAAGGAGAAGGGCATGAAGACATACTATGACAACCTGTTGAAGGAAGAGAAAACCGCTCTGCATTTCCCCAGCTTCAAAAACGGGGAAAGCGTACAGAAGCTCATAGCTAGCAAGGCAGATGATCAGGCTCTCGGGGAGTGGGAACTACACACTGTCAAGGATATGAGATGGAATGACAATCATCAATGCCCTATCGAATACTGCAGTCGAGACATCATCAAAAGCCTGTGATGGTTGATGCGGCAGTCAGCCTACACCGAGCCTCTCATTTCGGCCCAACAGCGTTGCGTTAACAGCGATACGCCCCCGATATGTCTCCATACCGAAATGCACACTGCGGACTGGTGGTGGGAGACAGAGGTGAGGAGAGAAACTCAAGGATAATCATGTGCTAATCGACGTTTAGTCACCGCTCAGAGTGGGGTATACACTGGTTCCCTTGATCTTCATGTGCGACGGAACACATCTCTCCAATTATGCTGGTGACAGGAAAGAGTGCCATGTATGTATGACAACTGACAATCTATCTTCGAAGATCCGCCACATGCCCTCAACGCACAGCATCGTAATGGTCGCCCTCATACCGATTCCAATCAAGAACCAGAAAATTTCTCAGAAGCGGCTGGATGAGCAGTGGCAAACAAACAGAGAGGTGCTCAACGAAATACTCCAGCGTCGACTCCAGCCACTCACCTGTACACACAATCCCAGTGCCGGGTGGGGGTAATACAACATTTTTCTGTTCAGATGGCAACTTCAGGAGTTGCAACATGGTTTTAGCAGCATGGCTTGCAGATTGCCGAGAGTATAGCGACCTACATCATCCCGAGCGGCATGTATGTTTTTGGTGCTAGTGTCCAAAGCACAAACTTGGAGATTATGTGCATCATGACATGCAACACCCCCAGCGGGATCACAACTTATATGAAAGGCTCAGCGATGCCAACACCAAGGCAGCTGATGCCGAATTCTTGTCGCGCCATGTTCGCCATGGATTCAACGTGTTTCGACATATTCCCTGCATTGTGAGCGACCTCCCTAAGCACAACCTGCTCCATACATTGCAGATCGGCATCCTTGACCACCTCCAGAAGTGGATTTTCCACGTCATGAAGACACACAAACGGCTCGGCAGGCACAATGCAATCTGGTTATCCGTGCCTGCTTAACAGGACCTCACACCAAAAAATAAGCCATATGAGGAGGTTTCTCACTGGAATGGGAAGGAGATGAAGGAAATGATCTGGTACCTGCTTGGAGTTGAAACCAAGTCTCTACAAGGCGGAAAACCCCGCTCAGCATCCCATATCCGAACGCGCAATTGAGTGCACAAGGGCAATGTTAGAATTCTATATATATGCTCGATATGAATCTCACGATGATGATGCAACATTGAGCTAGATGGAACACACCGTGCATCGTTTTCACACCTTCAAAGATATTTTCTTTCTCAAGCGAGCTGGCAAAGAGGCAAACGCAAAAGCCAATGCCCTGAGAACAGAACTTGTGAAGAAGCGAAAGGTCAACGAGGGAACAAATGCTGAAACTTGGACGCTGTCCAATAAGCGGCGCCATAGGAATGCCTGGCAGGATTATCTCAGCCCCGTGATAGATATTTCCATGGAGTTAGATGCCGACTTCAACTTTCCGATGATCCAGTTGATGTCTCATTGGGCCGAACATATTTGTTGATACAGAGCCTTGCAACAGTATTCCATGGAGAGACACGGACAAGCACATAAAACGAACCTTAAGGATGGTTGGAACGACTCGAATCGAAATCTCAACTACCTGCCATAAGCAATCGCCATTCCGCGTCACATCCACTGCTTCAAAATGAGAGAGCGCAATCTCCAAGCCATCGCCCAGGGTCGGGAGAACAGCGCTGCCGCCGGCAAAGTCCGCCCTACCGGTGCCGATCTGGCTGCCCCCCTGAGCTCCCAGTCATATGCGAAGCCCGAATTCATGGGACCCCAAGACCGCCGTGATGGAAAGCATCCTGATGCTATGATCAAAGACTTCAAAGCATTACTCGATAATACACAAGACACAATTCACAGCGCGGCTATATACAGCGGCACGAGGGAGATTATACAGCATATCAGTCGTAATAAGACGTATATATCGGATGAACAACTGGATTCAATGGAGCTCTGTATTCACCATTTTATCAAAGTTCGAGCTGAGGGTTCAGAAGATGAACGCATATCCCAGATGTGTCGATGCAAAGGATGCCAGAGCTGGCGCGGAGGGGATCAACAGAACGACTGGGTAGGGGTAAAGCGAAGCCCGGGGAGGTGTTATGGCGCCCGCTGAATGGGCGTCTCCCGCGTCAACTGCAACGACTATTCAAAATCAAGCTCCAAAACGAGGATGGAGCTTTCGTTGAGTACTGGTTAGCCCTGGCGCTCACCACAATACCTGAGAACTCGGGTAACTTGGATCCCGTCTCGATATGGCTTCAAGTGAGAGAAGCACCGCCAGCAGGTGCGTTGCAAGTTTGCACCGTGGGAATCATCGTCGGCTGTGAACACGTAATTACAGAGATTGCTACTAGTAGTAAGAGAGTAGACGGACAGAACGAGGGATGGATTGTCAATAGCCACATAGATCTGGCGACTTGGAATGATGTGTATAATCAGTAAAAAGAGAATTGCATTTTGCGCGCAGTTAGAAGGAACACGAGGAGAAATTGTCGCAACGTCACCTGTTGCATTGCAATCGCGACGCAGGCGCGTACCCAATGAACCGATTCCGACGTATTGCCACAGTTGGCCACGACGCCACAGTGTTCGTTCAATATACAAGCGCGACCGAGCGAGATGACACTGTGAAACCGCGATCGGACGGCGATATGGAACGCGACGCTTGGTATTGAGGCCCTGCGCGGAGTAATCCGCCACCGGGGTGTCTCTGACCGCTGTCACTGAGTGAGGCCAATTTGACGGAAAAATTCCGCCCGGACGGAAATACTATTTCCTGATGGAAGACTCGAGGGAAAATAAATATAGGTGTATTGGTAAGATTATTGCTTGAGATCAAGGTCTCGTGGCCAGCTGACTACATACAATGGCTATGACCCTACCATAGTCACGTGTCGCCATTTCATTATCTCCCACTGTAGGTGCAGACCTCTTGGGCTGCATTACCATACAAGAGACAAGAAACGGAAAGGGAAGGAAGCATTGTGCATTGCTGCCACGTATGTACTCTTACCAGATCATGAGTCCCACTACCGATTGGTACAGCTCCATGGCGACCTTTTGGCACATCAGGTGCATGGGGATACTCGACATTCATTTACTGGTGGTTATAACCCGTGCCGACACCATTTGTACAGAGCCAAGATCCAGACATGAGATGATGGGAAGAGAGAAACACAAAAACATCCAAAACGGATTCCGTCATCCATCATCTCAACTTCCTGTCCAATACTCCATTGACCATCACTCCCATTGCGCATATCTCGGCATATCTCTCTGCCGGTAACAGAAGGGTAGAGCTTCAGCTCTTCAGTTGGCATCGACAGGCACATCCGCTGGCGGCATCTGATGAAGTTGTCAATGATATATGTCAATCGTGTCTCATTTGTCGATATCTGACACATAAGTTTCTCCAGACTCGTTATACTTAACAAGTTCAAGCACGTCTGCGCTCTCTAGAGCCGTCGTGCAGCGCTTCGATATGCTCTGTGGAATATATCTTGCAGCCGGCAGTCATTGGTACTCGGCATTGACTCGTCATTCGAAGTCCGCTTCAGTGCCTATCCTTCATGGTTGCTGTTGATCCGCATCTGGAAATGAATCTGCGTTGACTTGTTGGTAGACTTGTCGGTGCATTTCTCAGTACACTGCTTCCAGGTGGGTTGAGATTTTGTTAGTGGGACTTGACTGGGCAACTGCGGAGTAGACTTCTTGGTCAAATTCTCAGTGTGTCTCAGTAGACTGCCTCGGTGGGCTTTTGGCAAGTCGGTAAAACGCATTCTTCACACGGTTATAACCCATTTTTGAGATATGTTGCTCCGTTGATGACTTCGACTACAATCCGTTGTTGATGGCGGTTGTGGGTCAGTAAACTTCGGCGGACTTTTGCTCATCTCTGTTGACCGACGTGTCTGTCGGCAGCCTTCATCTCTGGATTTCGGAGATTTGCGACATCGCTTGTCTATGGCCTCGTCTTGGTCGACTTGCTTCATCTCATTTTTCCACCTGCGTTGACCCATTTTTGCACTTGCTCTCGTCTCATCTTCCAACTCGCTTTGGCCTTATTTTTGACTCGCTTTGGTCATTGACCTGTTGTGTGTTTGGACTTACTTCTTGTTTCGACTAGCTTCTTGTTTCTACTTGATTCATCATTGGCCTTTAGACTTCTCTTCGCCACGGTGAACGTCGCTTAGTCTGTTCTCATCGTCCCGTCAGGCCCTGACTGGGAAATGGCTGACCCATTGTTGGGTAAGGCGATCGTGCAGACTTCGACAATAGGTGCTCAACGTAGCTGTCAGTATTTGAACTTTTCTCGATTGACTCTAGCAATTGTTCTCCAGGTGGGCTTATCATCTTCCAGATGCAAGGTGTATATGTTGATTCATCTCTATGTATGTTTGTCCTTGCTCTCTGGGTGCATTCATCGGCGCTGGACTTCGCTGTCGTTAAGTGCATTCTGGTGCTTCAATCCGGCACCTCCGGTAGGGTCATCCGTCTGTTTTAAACGTCCTTACTCTGCCGATGACTTATCTCATCCAATTGGCATTGTAGCTTGGGAGTATTGTAACTGGTGCGTTGGTCAACCTGAACGGCATGACTCGGTTCTCGAACTGCCGATTCTGGGTGCGATACGCGGTGTTGTTCTGGTCCCTTTCTTCCATTCCGATGCGGTGATAGAAATTCCTGAGGTCCTGTCGAGCATCTCCGAGATCAGTGGGAGAGGATATCAGTTGTTTACACGGGCTTTGTCGAGAGCTTGGAAGTCCACACTCAGCTGCAGTCCGCCGTCCATCTTTGCATATGAGATCGATGCTGGCACAGGCGGTGTCTATCTATCCCAACTGTTTGTCTCACTCGCTCTCAATGAGATTTCATAGATCCACGCAATTTGTGTGGTTCCTCACGGCTGGGTTAGCCTGTCATGTCATCTCACACTCTTCCTACGCTCCGCGAGCCACAATCGCTCTTCCTCACAAATTACCATTCAATGCTGTGATCGCTGTGGTGTGAGAGTCGGCATATCCTTGCTGCATACGTCCACATAGTCCTTGTATCTCACGAGGATAAAACAAATCTTGATATTGTGAAATCTTGATGTTGTGTTGGGATGCGACCCCCATCATCTGGTACCATCTCCATGATAACTATGTCTGTTTCTATTCTCCTTAGCGGTGTCTGCATTCTGCATTGTCGCATGCTCTAGCGGAGTGGAGATGGGTAAGAATCCAGGGTTGGCTGGATCAGATGGTTCGTCGCAATAGACTACGCTAGTTGTCCAGTGTCTCTCTTCACGTCCCAGAGCGTCGGTAGCAGTCATTCAAGCACCATCACTGTGTCACTCTTCTGCCTCAACTACTGCTGCTGCACGTGTTGGCGCAGTCAGCATCCTGGGGTTTCTCCCACCTACGGTGATGCCTTCCAGCGATTCTCCCCGGAACCCTTTACATTCTCCAAGTCATATGGTGAATACCTCGGCCACCTCTTCAGAAGCTCAGTGATAATCGAATGTGGTAGCCACAAGCCGTTCAATACCCGGAGTAGGCTCAACATGTTCGTTACCTCGCCGCATTCCGGCAGAGGATATGTCCAATCTGCTTATCGGATCTTCGCCAGTTGAGGTGCATTTTCCGCTCGCAGGGCTGTCAATCGACCATTACTCCAGTCATTTACTTGGTTTCTTGCCATGGCAAGCCCAAGACTAGGTTGTATGCCTTGGTTGGGATGACCAAAACCTCCGATTTCTCAACTGGTTTAATGTGTTCAAAATACTGAACAAAGAGACTTTCCTTTCGGCTCTCTACAGACATCTTCACCAGGCCAGGGTGAAGGAAAATGCTGGTTCGTATGGTGGCTCGAGTTACATGAGTAGGCTCGGCGATATCACAATGCTCATTCCACTGAAGTCGATTAGTGCTTGGACTTGCAGGATGTTGCCATATAGATTTCCTAGAAGGACTTGATGGATGATATTTGCCAGATCGGGCCTCTGTGTGCCACAAGGAAATTGTCTTCACATCAGTGCCCAAATTTCCAAAGTAAGTCTTCATTTCAAGGTGATGCGGTGCGGTTGTATCTCTTCCAAGGTCGCAAATAAGGTAGTGTGGTCTCCGCTGCCGCAATGAGTGCATTAACGGTCTGCCCTTCCGCTTTAATAGACTTGCTTTGAACGCCACGGTGCTTTATATAGTTGGCACGCCTGCCTCTGCTGGGCATATTGGACTGGCCCGATTGTGAATTACCAGTGCCGGAATAATTGGAATTGCCGGAAGTGTTTCGTGCAGGTTCGGAGATGGATGGTTGTAAATTACTTTTCTTATCACCGCTCTTCTGAGTCTCCCTTGCATGCCTATGCTGTGGCTGTGCCCCGGGCTTTTAGTCGTCTGGTGCGAACTCCGAGGTCACCACAGAGTCGAAGAGTTGGTCGAATGTTTCGAACTTGTCTATGCTGCTGGAGATCCAAGGTCTGACTTGCGTCAGCAGTGCGTGCCGCGGGGCCGCCCATGCCATGTCGTATACAACCACATCATGCATGATAAGATTGAGGCCGGCTCCCCTCCAATATGCTTTCAAGCGGTTGGCATACAGTCGCACAGATTAGTTCGGTAGTTGCTGGTATGCCTGCATACCATTCGTTGCTGGATTGAGGTGCTAATCGTTATCTCAGTACAACATTTGATGCTCATTCTTGAGGCGTTTGCAACTCCCTCAACACGTGTCCCTGGCCTCGCGTATGTCGCTAGCCCATTCAGATAGATTCGTCTCTTCCGGGTGTCGCTGGGTCGGATCTGGGTGGTGATTCCAGCTGTCAAGAAAGGGGATTTCGTACTTGGATTGATTGGGATCGCCTCTTAGGACTAGGTGCTTATGAGAACCAAAGTTCGATGTCAATGTTTCCAGGAACTGATCCAGCTCTTTCGCTCCGCTGCAGTACTGTAAGGGGTGAACCATATTGAAGTGTTTGGACTGATGTCTGGGATTCTCCGGTCTGTCTGCGGCTCGGCTGCGGTCGAGTGCTGAAGGCATTTGGGTTCAATCCTTCTTGCATCCAGCTTGTTGTTCGAATGAGAGTTGATGTAGCATCCCATTCTGCTGAGGCTTTTCATTTGGTCGTCCTGGGTGATCTTTGACAACACGTCGTCTCAGCCGCGATTATCCTCTGTTTCTTGGAGGGTTGAATCATCTTTGTCTGTGTCTTAGTCTTTGTCGTCGTCTGCATCATCAGGATCAGGGCCTTCCTTGTGAAATTGAGTTTCAACGGGATTGTCGGAATTTCGAGAATTGCTGGAAGTGTTTTCCGCAGGTTCAGACATGAATGGTGGGAAGTTGCATGACATATCGCCACCATTCTGAGACTCTCCTGATCGTCTTTGATGCGTTTGCTGTCGTCCAGGTTTCTTCGAGGTTGCTTGAGTTGTAGGTATGCACGATTCGCATACTCGCAATCGTCTGTTGACTTCGCCTTCAGATCGTGATAATGCCGATGAGGGGGTGATTTCCCCGGATTGATTGTAGGTTCTCCAACTGATGATTGTGTTCAATTGGGTTGTAGGAATGGGTTTCAATTTATCTGGTTGATACAGTCGAATCCTGTATTTGTGATTAAATCGTCATCTTTGCCAGCGACGCATTTCGTCTATTGTCACATTTCTGGCTGATCATCCCACACAATTGGCCCGGAGTAATGATATTCGACTCAATAACTCAATCTTATATAGCATCTCTGGTTCGCCGGATCGAATAGACGAATTCTAAAAGTCGTGGTATCTGTCATTATCGCCAGTGATGCATCTCTTGTGACAGATGGCCTCTGAACTCTTCACCTCTGCCTTCAGGGTGGTCAATTGGATTATCAAACGATTGATATCCGTGCTTTCAGTAATTGTGATTCGATATGTTGTTTTTAAAGCCGTGCTCTCAGTTGTCGATTACATGATGTGGGGCATCGGTGAAGAGGAAAACTTGTACAATGGCGTGAGCGAAACGTATCTGTTCACTTAAAAGCCATAATAGTGTAAGGGCACATTCTGCAGCATTCGGCCGTACAGGCATACATATGGTAATCACGGTATACGGTTGCAAATGTTGACTCGAGTGATAGTCAATATATATGTATAGGTAAGATTATCGCTAGAAATATAAGTAGTGTTAGCAACCGGTACGGGAAAACCGCCAGCGGTCTGGGTGTGAACCGTAATCACAGTTTTGTTCGGTTCCCGAACTGTCCTAAATCTGGACCCACAGATTCTTGGCGGTCAAAATACAGCCCCTTACCCGGTAACCCGGAGGTTTTACCGGGATCGGCCAGACCACTCGCGTCCAATCCCCAGTTCTGCATTTCGGGCAGTTCTATTTATGGTCGCCTTCAGGAATTGTAGTATTAATTGTATACTATCAAAGATCGTACCTCAGTGTTCCTTTTGGATGTACTGGCCACCTATGTACTCAACAAATGGAGAGGGACGTTTTCTGCACCATTCTGGAAATGAGCGTCAACGTAGCGTCTACGATGTTTGGTCTTGCATCTTGGGTGATCTGTCTGGCCATACGTTGCAGATAGTCATCACTGAGGTATTGCCATGCTTTACAGACAAAACAAGAAGCGACACGCTCCCTGACCCGTAATGAAAATGAGTGTCAACTAAGTGTCAACAATGGCAGATCTCAGATCGTGGGTAATCTATGTGGCGCATGATTGTTGTCCTCTACCAAGGAGGAATTGTCACCATCTCTGCTCAGATAAGCAAGCAACATTCCCGCGACACCCTCCCGGATAGTGACAACTTATTCTATTTACCATGATGCAACTAGGAGTTAATGACTGTTTTAGCCTACAGAAACAGTCAAAACATTGTATATAGGCAATGACTGATGCATCACACCTTGATTACCCACGATGAAAGACCAAAAATTGTTGACGCTCCGTTGATGTCCATCTTCATGAAGGGGCACGGAGCAAGTAGACATCTTCTTTCGCTATAAAGGCGGCCAATACTTTGATTATGGATGGGAACAACCATATCGCTTTTGAATTACCTGACCTACAGGACGAAAAATCGTTGACGCTCCATTGACTCTCAAATCCAGAACCGGGCAGGGAGCATGTGGCTCGCTGTGTTGCCGTTGAAGCCGGCCAATACACCATTCAGAAATTGTCTCGACTGATCGGCACACTGATTACCAATGGCGCAAGACCACGTATTGTTGAAGCTCTATTGACCCTGATTTTGCGATGGGCGGATCGACAATATGTTATGAATTAATTAGCCCTGATAAATCATCAAAGGTGTTTTGGCGGCCTTTGTAATGTCTTCATGTACTTTCTTCTTTATCACTACATTTTTCTTTAATAATGGATATAAATATATCATTTAAAATACACTTTAAAGTGTCCACTAATTGTAGATAATAATACACTCCAAAAACCCCTTCCATTCTATCGATGCTCATCTTCACTGTCCGGTTCGCCAATTGGCTCCTGTTGTCCGCACAATGGACGTCAGCTGCGTTGCCACACGACAGATTGTGAACTAACCGGTGGATGTTCCTTTATCTGTTAGCAAATCCGGATTAAAATCTTTATCAAGCTTGCGATCCTTGCCATATGCATCAGGATTCAAAAATTGAGCGCTGAGAAGAGGAGTCCGGATATACACAGAAGTCGGTGGCACACCATGGATTTCGGATTCGTGAGCAGCATCATCATCACCGGGTGGCACAGGTGGTGTTCGGGGTGGATGTAGCCTCGGTTCCTGTGTCGGCTGTCTGAGTTGCACTGGTGGAGGTGCACCTCTGCTTTTGCGCCTCCAGCGTGTCTGGGGATTCAGTGCCGTGCCATTATGGGAAGGGAGTCAGCGGTCTGTTTGATTTTCTCGAAACATACCCAGGTGTCTTTCCATCGCCGCCGTCACATTGCTATGCCCAGGAAACCCAACTCCCTGCATTGTCTCATCCTGGACTTCGGCACAAGGTCAGTGCATGTGGAATTGCATTTCCTCCTTTGCGTCGCACGAAAACCCTCTTTTGGCCAGGTGCATGTCGGACTGTTCTAGCTGTACCCGACCTCGTTGCCGTGCCATAGTTTCAGACATGTTGAAAACCTAAAAGAAATCAGTTGCTGCATCTCCATATCAGATTCAGCTAGTACCTCTACAATATACGCTGCCGTAGCACAGTCTAACGTGGTTAAAGCCTGTTTCGTCCACTCTTGGGGATTCTTATCACTAAAGTTGGGAGAGAAAATCCCAGAGCTGACAACATGATGATGGTCGATTTCACGGACTGTGCGAACAAACGCCTTTGTCCACCATGCAGGTTTCCCATTACCGGTGGTGTAAAGGCATACGCCCGTGTATGGCCTCGTAGGAAGGTATATCAGTAGATATGGTTGCAGGCGTGGTTGTCAATATTGTAGAGTAGTATCAAGGTAAGATTATCGCTAGAGATCTAAGGCTCGTTGCGAGCCAACTATATAAAGCGTGTGTTACCCGGCCCTGGACACGTCACGTACAGCCGTGCCATTACATTATCCCCCTCTGTAGGTGCAGACCCCGTGCGCTGCATAAACCCGTACAAGAGTAGGAATGGAAAGGAAACAATCAAACAACCGTTCAACGTACGCAAACGTATGAACCCATAATTCCCACAACCGATCAATACCATATGGTAGCCATTCGGCGGATCCGGCGCAGGGGGAAACTCTACCTCCACTTGACTTATCTCCGGAGGTGGTAAAAACCCGTGCCGACGCCATTTGTACTGGGCCAAGATCTAAAGAAGTAAAGAAGTAAAGAGAAGAGAAGAGAAAGAAGAAACACCCCAAGTGTCACCGTCCTCTATATCTCCACTTCCAGACTGTCCGGCATCCGACCATCCAATCTCGCACTCGTAACTCGTACCAAGTGTAGATCATTGTCGGAATTAGACACAGTAATCTCGGTGAAATCCCCAATCCTTGTATGAGCCTCGTCTTGACTCGGTGGCATCAGTGGTGGCTTCCGCTCGCTGCTCATCACCGCCATCGCCGTCGCCATCGTCATCGCCATCGGTATATCTAACTTGTAAGCATCCCAGTAACCGATCATACTCACCATATATTTTCAATTGCGCTAGCACTCAAGATTTCCCAATTCCTCGTGAACTCCGCAGGTCCAGCCCATCAGTGATCATTGTTGCTGCTTTGGAAGCTGCTTCTGCAGTCATATTCGCGCTCAATCTGCACGGATGAAGCGGGTTTGACTTTTCGGCATGGATTGTAGCTTCTGCGCTTGGTATCATAGCCGTCGGTGATGGTCAATCATGTATGACATCGTATCTATCTTGTAAGCTTCTCATGAAATGGTCATTCATACCACATATATTCAAACGAGCTTGCGCTCTCCAGATCCTCGTGCATAGCTTTGTAGGCCAGCCTCGATATCTGACATCATCTCTTGCAGCCGGTGGCTCTCACACGGCGCCCGTTAGTAGTTATATTCATACTCCTTCAGCATCGGCCAAGCAGGCTTGTAGGCCTCCAGTATGGTCATTCGGCATTCGTTTCGGTAAGCCGTTTGGTAAACATCCCAGTCGGTGCCTTCTGTAGAGGGCTCCCGATAATCCTCATATTCAATCCCAATTTGGAGCCCTTCGATCGTGATCTTAGTCGCTGCGAAATCTCAGTGATCATCTCTGGTAGTTGTCTCAACTGTCTCTCATGATGCCATTCGGTGACTGTCTCTTGCGATACCGTTCGGTAGACTATTTGGTACGTTTGGAGAACATTTTCGGTCTCGTTCGGAACCGCTTCGGTAGACATAAATGCACTCGTTCGGCATAGATCAAGCTCGCTTGATCATCTCATCATCTCTCCGGTGCCCCTGTAGTCGCACTGATCATCCTCCAAGTCGGTGCACTTGTAGGTACACTTGACATCTTCCCTGTGCTCAATGCACTTATCATCTCCAATTGCTCGCCGGCTCTCCTCCGGGTACGCTTTCCGCTCCTTCTCCAGGTGTGCTCGCTGTCACTTGTCTGGGTATCCACATAGTCGTTTTGCTTGTTGACTGCTGGTGATCTCTTCCAAGGTACACTCATCGACTAATCTCCACCTGCGATTCTCTGCCGGTAAGTGCGCTCCAAGGTGCTTCCTCCCAGCACTTCCAGTACGGTCATCCCCCTTTTGTACGTCGTAGCTCTGCCGACAACTAATCTATTTCGGTTTCTTCGGGTGCCATATAGGTTGGTAAGACTTGATTCTGCAGTTGATTTCCAGTAGCAGCTGTGTATCTCGGGATTGTCGAGACTGAGTCGGGATCGCCGAGACTGAGTCGGGATCTCATTCGGGTTTGTAACTTGTGCATGCGGCTTCTTGATTCATCTGTAGGTGCATTTGCCACCACTTCCGTGCGTGCACTTTTCGCCGTTGCTAGCCTTCTCTATTGGTGAATGCGTTTCACAGTGCTTCGTTCCTGCACTTCCGGTGCGGTAATTCGCGGTAGGGGTTGTTGCGATTCCGTCACTGTCATCCCCCTCTTTAATGATAGTTGCTCCGCCAAAGATTAATCTCGTACGGCTTCGTGATGTGCTGTATCGGCATTGCAGCTGTGTGACTCGGGATCTGATCCGGGATGGTACTCTGCATTGTAAGTCGGGCATATAGCTGTTTAATTCGCCATCTCTGAATAGTGCTCTGAGTAGTGCTCGGTATCGTACTCGGTGGAGCTATGCCGCCAGTACATCGTATGTCTGCATATCTGCGTTCCAGTGTAACTTCGTAGTTTGAAATCAAAGTCGTGATCTCGAGAATCGTATAACTTCGCAAAAACCTCAATATCTTCATAAAAGGGAACGGGATTGGTTGCCATCCGTCTCCAGTGATCCATCTCCTGAGATCCATCTCCTGTCATCCACCTCTGGTCATCCATCCATATCCGGTCATCCATCCATATCCGGTCGCGATCCATATCCTGCCGCGATCCATCTCCGGACGGGATCCATTTCTTGTTAACCATCTCCGGCCGCAATCCATTTCCGGCCGCGATCCATCTCTACGGCTGTGATCCAGTTGGTTCCAGCCATTCGTTTGCACCTGTGCATAATTGCGCCCGTATGGTCCGCATTCGTGACATCTCCTGTCGCAATGTAAGCTCTCTAAAGGTCATCTTTACAGACCTCCATAATGTCCGTCTTCCATTGACTCTTCATCGTAGTCCCATAATCGATCATACGAAAATACCCACTCATCGATCCGTCCATATGGCATGGGATCTTTAAGTCCAAATCCATGATCCGGCCGCGTGAGCACGTGATCTTAATCCGCGCAATTGCGTGATTATCGCTCCACTTAACTCCGAGAAGTTATACATCCGCCCATATGGCAAATTGTAGCCGGGCTCCAAATTAATTGCAATTGACTGATGCGGCGGGAGTGTCTCCGCCTTGGCATTGCTGAACCTCCATGAAATCTCCGTATATCGCTGGATAAGTCCTCCATCATCTGTAGGCACCATCTTTGTCGTGGTACCAGATCCATCTGCAAACGTGTGTTCTCAATTCATAATAGATATATATGGAGCGGTAAGGAGGAATATCCAGGAGCCCGGATTTAAAACGGTTCGCCCATGGAAGAGCCAAGCCCCGCTGTCGAGTAATATCTTCGTGTCTCGGCGTGCCGACAACGTTTACACGAGTATACCCTTGGGAACCTTCTTCTGACTGTTGCCGCCGCTGCTCCCTGCTCGCCCGTCCAGTGCCTGGTGCCAATCTCACCACTTGAGATGCTTTCCACAGTCACTCCCAGCAGCCCTATACGAACTCCCACTCTTGGGAAGAACGTCCAAACGACCTCCTCACTGGCCAGTTGATCGTCAAAGGTAGTGGCTCCAAGTATTAGAATATCTGGAACACCGCCGCCTGCTTCGGAACACGCCTCCTCCCTAGCTGTGATCCAGGTGCATTCCCGGGGCATACCTGATGGCCTGCCCGGTCCACTGCCATCTCTTCCGCTCACCCTGGGGTTGCAGAGCCAAAAGTCGAATGCTTTGCATGTCGACGGTAGGATTTTTGGACAAGTGCCAAAGCAATCCCTATCAGTCTCCAGCTCACACAGTGCGTCCACCGCGGCTGCCGCCATGTGTACGAATAAGCTCACTCAGCGAATCACGTACTTGTCACACCCACTTGGGAATGTCTGATAACCAAATACAGTCCATTCCCACGTGGGGATACGACACATCAATTTAACCTCGGCGCGCCTTAAATACATGCTGAATCCGCTGGTCTCCTGAGTGCCCACACGGTCCATCCTCCGGTAGCCCCGTGAATCCTCAGAATCCCGGCTACAAAGGAATCATCTCCATTGTATTCCTAAAAATCTTCTTCGTATGCCATCATATGTGCACATATCCGTATTCGCTTATTGGCGATTGATCCGCTTTCGTTGACTTGTTTGACGATATAGAATAGAGTTGGCGCAGATGGCTCTCACTCCTTACAACGATCCGATTCGGTCGTCCAATTAGGTGGCAAGGTGATAATTGACAATGGAAATTGTGAATCGTATCTGCTAGCCACTTTAGAACCTTCGGGGTTATTATACATCCCATTAGGAGCTGCCACACGATCAGCGATCGCTGCTCCATTATATTGAACAGTGACCAGTGATCCATATATAGCCTTGTAAGACTTCCGTAGCCGCTGCGGTAAACTCCCAACATCATCCGTAACGTAGATAATCCCGTTGAGTCTTGCAGCACGTAATTGTAAGTGGAACTGCCATCAGTGGCATCGCTAGATGTGAATCGTACATATCGCGTGAATCCACCTTCGCAGCTTGCGTAACGTAGATGACTCCATCGATTCGTGTACAAAGTAATCGCGATTGCAACTGTCGTCGGCGATGTGGATCGACGTGAATTGCGCGTATTTCGTAAATCTGCCCTGATCTTTCATAGGTGTACTTGGTTCGAGGTATATGCCCGTTTATCGTCAATTAGCTATCATCAAGGTGAACTGAAGTACAATTGGCTTCGGCATTGCCGGTGACGCGACTCTCGGTGGCGTATGGGCTATGGAATCGTCCCTGTAATCGTTAATTGACTCAATTGGAAAGTAACTTATCAAATCTCATTGATGCCACGATTGATAGCCTTCGAGTTCTCGTGTGACTCGATTGAAATGGACTTGGATTGACTTGGTCATTAACGCGTCTCCTGGGCGGTTGGCCTCACATTTGTATCTGCAATTGGTAGATCTCGAGTCCGTATGATTTCTCATTCGTAGGTGTCGCGACGCGTCTCTGGCCAATTGGCCTCTAGAATCCGCACAAGATCGTCTGCGTAGAGTACGTGTTGTGACGGGTCAGAAGGGTGTAATTGATGAAATCCCGTATGAGAAACGTATCTGAAATTAAAGAGCGATAACGGTGTAAAGGCATACGCCCGTGTATGGCCTCGTAGGAAGGTATATCAGTAGATACGGTTGCAAACGTGGATGTCAATATTGTAGAGTAGTATGAACGTAAGATTATGGCTAGAGATCTAAGGCTCGTTGCGAGCCGACTATATAAAGCGGGTGTTACCCGGACCTGGACACGTCACGTACAGCCGTGCCATTACAGGTGGCCAGAAATTGGTCTCGCAGCGCTCTCAGCACACCACCTGCACGTTATGTCATAATTTGATGGTCTTCTACATCGATTCAACTATACTCACATCCGATCGCAAGCTGCATTGTCTGCGTACCGCTTCCGGAGTTAAGCACAATCTTTAACTGCGCATCCACGGTCACGTATTCAGTGGCTGAATTTGCAGAGTCGCAGTGAACTAAGTGGTGTCAGCTGTGTAGTTGGGTCTCAAAGGGTGGCGTGTTGGAAGAAGCACCCGTCGTTCTGCTCTATTCTGTTCCATGCTCACCTTTCTGAGGCGTTTGTGGAGCCACAATTTGCTGCAGTGGAAGTGAAGAGATGATGATAACGAAAAGAAGTGGGAAGTTCTGAGCAGCAATAAAACGAAAAGAAATGGGAAGTCTAGAGGCATATATAGGTAGTTTCAAGTCAAAATACCATGGGTAACAGCCAACTTGGACGTTCTACCCAAGCTGAATCCTGCTGCGTATAGCTGCCAGTTGCACAGGTTTCCAACGATTCTGCGATTTGCACCCAGTCGATGCGATTTTGTGTGTTTGGTGACTTGTATGAATCACTGTGAACGACCGGCAAAATGTCGGGTTGGTGTGACATACACAGTACATTCTTCAACGGATAGGACGTCGGCTGATGGTGGTCTCAAGAAATCTGATGGATCTTCTATGGATTAGATGCTAAATGATGAACGGTTAGAATTGCCATCAGCAAAAAACATCTCGGTCCGGCCGGAATGGCTCCGTCAGAGTGGATGCGCTCCGTCACAGCCGTCTGAGACACCCCGGTGGCGGATTACTCCGCATTCGGCTTCAATACCATGCGTCGCGTTGCATATCGTCCTCCGATTGCCGTTTCGCCGTTTCTTCTCGCTCTGTCAGTCTCCTATTTTAAACAAACAGTCTGGCATGGTGGCCAACTCTGACCATACGTCGGAATGGGTTCATTGGGTACATGCTTGCATCGGGATTGCAATGCAACGGGTGACGCTGGGAAAATATCTCCTCGCGTTCCTTCTACATTAAGCTCGAGGAGTGTAGAAAGAAGGTGAGAAGATATGATACTAACCGGCCGTGAGGATCCACGCAATAGCGTGGATCCACGGACAGAGCGAGTGAGACCAAAAGTTGGGAAAGATAGAGTGTGTATATTTGTTGTATGACATGATGAGATGAAAATGAGACGCTGTCTATCTACCCCGGGGTCTCCCGAATAGATACTCCGCGTCGCTCATTCCACCTCCGTTACCCCTTTATCTCGGTACACCCACCGTCACTCATTCCACCTCCGTTACCCCTGTATCTCCGTACACCCGCCGTCGCTCATTAACGATGTACTTGGAGGCCGTGATCGAGCGAGTTGAGAGATGCACTTGCAGGCCGAGATCGAGTGAACTCAGAGATGCACTTGGAGGCCGTGATAGAGTGAGTTTGGAGATGCACTGGGAGGCAGTGATCGATCGAGTTTGGAGATGCACTGGGAGGCCGCGATGGAGCGAGTTTGGAGATGTACTTGGAGCCCGAGATGGAGTGAACTCAGATATGCACTTGGAGGCCGTGATTGAGCGAGTTTGGAGATTCACTGGGAGGCCGAGATGGAGTGAACTCAGAGATGCACTTGGGGGCCGTGATTGATCGAGTTTGGAGATGCACTGGGAGGCTGTGACCGAGTGAGTGTGGAGATGCACTTGCAAGCTATGATCGAGCGAGATTGGAGGAGTACTTGGAGGCGGTCGATTTGGAAGGAGGCGCGACGGCAGCTGAGACTCTATTCATTGGTTAACTTGTAATTGTGGGAATGTAGAGAGTTGAGTACATCCGCCGAGAGATGAGAAACTGGCTGGGAGAGGGAGACTGTCGATCTTGGGATGATGCTGTACTTGGTGTATGCTGTACTCGGTGTTAACTCATGATTATGGCATGGAGAGATAGAGAGGGATGACTTAACTTCATGTTCTTAGGTGATGGTAGAGTTGAGCACAAGAAAGAGAGAGATCAGAGGAGATGGGGGAAATCATCATGAGAAACTGGGACTTAGAGAATTTCGTGTGCGAGTCAATTGACCATCCCCGATACGGCAGATACAAGACCCGATCCGGCAGGTAATAACGCCGATACAAGGTCTTCTAAACCCAATCAGGCAAGTCGTACTCCTGATTTCTCATAGCTGCTCGTATCCTCCATATCGTTCTCATCTTCATCCCCCATCTCTTTCTTTCTCGTCCACAACTCTACCATCATCGCAGAACACAAAGTTAAGTCATCCCTCTCTATCTCTCCATGACATGATCATGAGTTGACACCGAGTACAGCATACACCGAGTACCCAAGATTGTTTGTCTTCCCTTCATTCTCATGATTACGAGTTGAACCCTGAATGTAGCTTCAGCTTCCGGCGTACCTCCCTACACGATCGACCGCCATCAGCCAGCTCTCCATGAGAGCTCAAATGTAAAGTCACATTGTCACATTCCCACGGTTGCGAGTTAACTAACTGATGAATAGGGTCTCATCACCCGGTGCGCCGTCCATCGACCGCCTCCAAGTACTCGTCCAATCTCACTCGCTCACGGCCTCCAAGTGAATCTCCAAACTCGCTCGATCACGGCCTCCAAGTTCACACGATCATAGTCTCCAAGTACATCTCCAAACTCGCTCGATAACGGCCTCCAGGTGCATCTCTAAACTCGCTCGATTATGGCCTGCAAGTTCACCCGAGCATGGTCTCCAAGTGCATCTCCAAACTTGCTCGATCACGGCCTCGGAGTATATCACTGAGTTCACTCGATCGTCATTTTCAGGCGCTCCTCAAATTGCTCTCAAGCACCGCCTGCAGCCAGTCCAGATATAGCGTGTTTAGATGGGTAGCTATATAGATACATAGATACATAGATACATCGATGAGAATACAAACTGAATACATGACTGTGATTCGAGGTGCTCCCAGACATGTCGCCGGCGCTCCCAGTTACTCTGAAGGCCGGCAGGATTGCCCCTCTAGGGTCTGATACTCCTGAAATTGACGCATCTAAGTTTACACTCCACATCCTCTCAGACCAGTGACTAAAATACATTTTGCTGATGCTATGCAACGCGACCCGT
>Ga0307515_10005077_pt1 | contig 26765 bp, 20 predicted proteins | sample 17_EM_MG_FD_194513 | JGI IMG/M metagenome (GOLD analysis project Ga0307515, IMG submission 194513) | Populus trichocarpa ectomycorrhiza microbial communities from riparian zone in the Pacific Northwest, United States - 17_EM | ecosystem: Host-associated > Plants > Roots > Unclassified | place... | reverse complement strand
TTTATTACCCATTAGGTTCGGGTAAAATTATCATCTTCAATTTTGAGTTCATGTTCTTTTATTAATTTTATAAATGTAATATATTTACATCTAAATGTTCGATAAATGAGATTTTATGAAAAAAAATAAATATTTTTTAGCTATCTCTATTTTTTATTTAGTTTATAGTTTTTTTATATATTTAGAGGGAATTATTTTTTTAATTTTTATGTTCGGTATTATTAGGTTTTTTTTGTTTTTTATTTTATTTTTCTTATTTAATATTATTAGAGTTTTCTAGTTTTAGTACATAAAAGAATGTAATAACCTTTTTGCAAACAAAACTTAAATTAATAAAAAACATTAAGTATTTTAAAAGTTTTCGTGTTCTTAATTTTAAAAAATCTTGACTTGTAACAAACTTTATGGACTTCTAAGGTTTTAACCTGTAATAAAGACCATTAATCTTTGAATATTTTAACTTATAATCTTACAGTTTTACTTGTATAGATATCCTGGGATTTTATATTTACATGGCTACAAAACAAGGCCTCGAGTTTGAAAATCATGCGTGTTATTAGGGACATAATAGTTTATTATCATCGGCGACAATTCGTTTGAGTCGACTCATAGCTTAGAGTTATTATTGCGGTGAGTATTAATATTAATAATAAAAATAACTTAAAGTCATGAGATAAAAAATATTATTTTAATATATTCAGAAATAAAAAAAAACTTTAAAAAATAACGGTTATCATATTCTCAACAAAAAGCAAGAGATTATCAAAAAGCAAGAGACCATATGTCTATTGGAGAGTGAGGTGCCTGTGTGTGTTTTGCCATTACAAAAGGAAAAAAAAAAAAAAAACACTTGTGTTGTCTGTTTTTGAGTTTCTTACTGTTGAATTTCCTCAGCTCTAAAGGAATGCCTTGTAAAATTTAGTGAAAACTCATGGTTTCTGCTTACAAAAATAAATGGTTATAGGGCTGATATTTGAACGCCTCGGAAGAACAGAGGAGACAAGAAGCTTGGAGAGATGTTACTTTTTTTATAAAAAAAAATTTAGCTTAGAAATGTATTAAGATAATATATTTTTTATTTTTTAAAAATTATTTTTAATACAAATATATCAAAATAATTTAAAAATATAATAATAATAATAATAATAATAATAATAATAATAATTTTTTTAAAAAAACACCTCTCACACTGTCACACATACTATACCGGAAGGATAGGCCTCGAGAGCGTTAATGATAAAATCCACCGCCAACTGGATTTTGTGGCTAGAGGACCGACACGGCCCGTTCGCGTAGAATGAAATCTGTGTTTCTTGTCTCGACGTCGTATGTTGTAAGCCCACGGTGTATTTATAACGGTACAGTTCAATAGAATAAGCTGTTGGGGTCATTTGAGGGTGCTCCATTGGTGAATGGTTGAAGAGGGTTAAAGGGCCTGTTCATGACGGGCTTAAGAAGCCCTTCTTGTGTATGAAGGCCCATCATCCTTCATCCTGGCATTTTGAGAATTTTCCTTTTTATTTCCCAGGTTGAGTGGCTTTTTTTTTCTTCTTTCCAATAAATAAATAATAAGGTTCTATCCATAAGATATTTTTGAGGCGAGGTTAGAGGATCAAATCATAGATTCAGGCCCAGAATTATTATATATACGAGCCTGCAAAAACACAAACTTAGCTGTCAAATATTTGTCATAATACAGACAAAATCATAATAATGTGTTAATATTTAAATTAATGTCACTGTCGGTGACTAAACCATATATTTAGTTAACGTAAGAGACATGTCTGATGGTTGGGAGTTTCTTTGGTATTCTTATATGATATTACGCTCTGAATGTTGTATTGAAAGACAAAAACAGAGTTTGATAATTGATTATTTATGTGCTTAAAAATATTTAAAATAGTACCTGATTAAATTATATGACCAACAAAAACCCTGCCATGTTAAGAATATTACAACATAGATATTTTATTTATATTAAAAGATTTATAACATCTTGGTCTTCCTGTAACATGAGTGCATGCATATATGAGTATTTTTTGTTAGAGTAGTTATTAATTTCAAGAATCCAAGAAAGAAAGTTAAATACTATAATAACAAACTAATCTTCTTAACATATGTCTTGTTTGTTTTTGCATTTCAAATGTTATTGAAAAAATTTAAATTTTTTTATTTTTTTTTGTTTTAAATTAATATTTTTTTTTGTATATTTAGATCATTTTGATGTGCTCATATAAAAAAAATTAAAAATAAAAAAAATATTATTTTGATATATTTATGAGTTTTGAAAAACAACCACAACCACACTCCAACCATTATTATAACTCCAACCATTATTATAATCAATGATATTGAGAGAAAAAAGCTTTGAATTAAGTCATGTAAAATACTTGCATATCTGATATTCATGTAATTTGTTAAAACAAATAATGAAGAAATTTAGCATTTTAAATAGAAAAAAAATATCATCGCAACAAAAAGCTCTGTTTTTGGTAAAAGGCAGGGGACACTATACTTTGTTCTGGAAGCAATCAATTTTTTTTTTTGAATGACAACTACTTGTTTCCTAAGCAAATCGGATGCTGATCAGAGCAAAACGGGTGTTGACTAAACATTTTATTTTTTTAAAGTAGCAGTCGTGCATGAAAAGCATAGCACAACCGACACATGCACCAGATTGCTGTTCCCTCCTTTAGCTTTCCGAGTTCATACCTTGAGATCGAGAATATGTTTCTCCTAAATGCATCAAAATAAGAGGGCCTCAGTATTATGAGTTTCAAACCTTAAACATCAATGTTTTGGGAATTTTCCAGATTGGTGTCTTCGCAATGCTGCAGATCAAATCAAATCAAATCATGTTTATAAAGCAATAAAAGAAATTTGATCACTGATTTAAATAATGATTAACTCGAGAGGGTAAACAGAGTGCAAACAGAGACGCACTGTAACATAAACAAACGCGAGATAATGGGTAAATCACCACCAGTAAGCACGAAACTGCAGTTAATTAATTGCATGGGTTCATCCAAATCGTCAAGCAATGCCCACTATCAGGGGCGGAGGTATGTCAAGGGCTAGGGTGGGTTTTAGCCCAGGTTAAGATTTTATCAATATTTTTTGACTAGTTTTATGTAAAACAATTTTGTAATTCTCGATTGAATTATCCAAAAATTCTGAAAATTTGCGTGAAGCCTTCTAATATGATGCTTTAGCTCGGGTTAAAATTTCAGAATTTTTTTGAGAAATTCAGAAATTTGATGAAAAATCACAATTTGACCAGTTTTACGTTATTGGACGTAATTTTCAATCCGACTATCAGATTGAGCTGAAATTTTATGAGGGATCTTAAAATATATTGAATAAAATCTATTTAAAATTTTAGGATGAACGGAGTTTGGTAGTGCTAACAAAAAAAAACCGTCAAATAAAAGCAAAATGACTCATTAAGAGTAAAATGGTTATTTACTATTAAAAAATAAAACAAATCAGTTCTTCTTTTCTTTTATATGTTGCCTACTAGGTGGAAGCAGAATAGGAAAAGAAAGAAAAGAAAAGGTTAGAGAGCAAGAAAAAAAAAAGTGAGAGAATAACTTTGTAAACTTACAAAGTCCAACTCATAAAACACTAATATAAGAAAGAATCAAGTGAAGGAAGGAGGAATTGAGAGAGGGAAAAAATTTAATTATTTTATTTTCTAGTTGACATGGGATTGTTATTTTATCTCGGTTGAGGGGTCGTTACAATATCGATTCAGATTCGATTATAAATGAATTATATTCCATAAAATATCGAATGATGTAACTTTAATAGTGAATTTATTTTTACTTTCACTTCAATTTTATGTACTTTTAAATTTATTTTTTAATATTTTAGGTAGTGTATTTGAATTAAAATTTTGTTGTTAACTTTAAAAATTTATATATATAAATTAATAATTAAATTTAAAAAATATTTATATGTTTATTTAATAGTCCAGTGCAGGAAAAATTCCTGGCCTTGCCCACTATCATGTAGAATTTGCATCGTACGCGACGATCCTCCAAGTAGAAACTTTATGCGAATATTGAAAAAAAAAAGATTGGTGACAATGAAAAGATGGAAAAGCAACAGCGATTTGCATGCAAGCACAGGCGGCGGCTAGAATAGAAGATATTGGGGAGTTTTAGTGGCTGGAAAAAATTTGACGAATTGTTTTTTCTTGACATCGTCATAAATATCAATAGAGTTTCACGTGTTACTGTGGAGGGGGGGGGGGATGGCAAACAGATTTGCAGTCCTTTGCTCGGTTGTTTGCTCCTTTCCATTTCCTGATTTTACTGCATATATTTCTCATGTCGAAACAGAAAAATGTAGAGAAATAGAAATAAAGACCCAGGAATTTCGACACGTGGACAAACAGAGTCCTGGTGGCTATAGTCCAAAGTTTTTAAACTCGGCCCCATGGCCGGCCCGGTCCAAGGACCGGGTTCCGGGTTTTGACCGGGTCACCGGGTTTTGATCGGGTCGGCCGGGTCAATTTCTATTTTAAAAAAAATTCAAAACGGCGTCTTTTTAGTTAAAAAAAAAACAAAAGTCAACGGGTTGCAACCAGGTTTTTTATCGGGTTTTGCCGGGTCAACCCGCCGGGTCATGGCTTATGCAATTTTTTCATCAACCCGGCCCGGTTCCAGCCCCGGGTCGACCCGCCGGGCCGGGCCGGGTTTCACAACACTGCTATAGTCCCCTCTTTCCTTTCTCTTTATCCCTTACCGACAAAAATAACGCAACAAGGCTGTGGTAGTAACCTCATTCCAAACAGTGTTTTATTAAAATTTATTTATATTAATATAAAAAATAATTTTTAAAAATAAAAAAAATATTGTTTTAATATTGAAATGACAGCCTTAACAACCCTTTCTCGAAGCCATTCTTGCATAATGACGAGGTAAGAAGCTATTGGATGAGATCAAATGCAACACTTAAACGAAGCCTTGACATTTTTGATTGCTGGGGCAGCACAAGTAATCATTTGACATAATTGATCAAGGGTCGCATGTGAAGCACCTTGACAGCCAAAAAGCAAACTACTATAAACAAGATATTTGTTCGAGCCAGGCCGAAAACGTTAGCAACATCAATGGGCCCCGGTGGGCCATGTCAGCCGACCTCGGACACTTGAACCTCCCTGGTCCAAACATCGATCAATCACTTACGTGTCCTTCGCACCAAAAGCGCTTTCTACTAATAATTATAACCCCATTTTAGCTGTATCTTTTTTTTTATTTATACGGTAATTCCTGTTATTTCAAACCCGCCCGACCACACTCTCTCCAAAGTCCTCGTTCAAATATAACCATATATCAACTACTTACCCTCGTCTTAAGCCATGATTTACTGAAATATACCCTCCCCCAATTATCCGCTTCTATCCTGATCCGTTCCAAACGTAAGTTGCTCAACACCGATAAGGGTAGTTTCGTAATTATATCTATCAACAGAAACCGCCATTTTCCACTCTCCCTTTCGCCTCTTCAATCAACCTTACAGGAGCTAAAAATACAGTTTTGGAGAAAGAAGAGAAGGGAAAGCAAAACTAAACACACAACGCATAAGAGCGGGCTCGAGCGCGCGGTATTGCGTCCGCTTACCATTTCTACAAAATAAACAGCCACCATGTCAGTCGCTAACCCAGAGCCACATCGAGCCAGCAGGTCTCGACAAACGAACCGACCCCCGTCAACTCGACACCACCAACAACAATCAAGTAGAGTGCCGTTACGCCAACTCCTCCGAGTGACATCAATCGCTGGTGGGATACAATTCGGCTGGGCGTTACAGCTCTCTCTCTTAACACCCTACGTGCAGGAGCTAGGAATCCCTCACAAATGGGCCAGTATAATCTGGTTGTGCGGCCCATTATCGGGATTGTTTGTGCAACCTCTTGTTGGCGTCATGAGCGATCGGTGCACCAGCCGGTTTGGAAGACGCAGACCGTTTATTGTTGCGGGTTCGCTTTTGATTGCGATATCGGTTTTGATTATCGGTCATTCCGCTGACATTGGGTGGTGGTTAGGCGATAGAGGAGGTGTTAGACCAAGAGCAATTGGCGCTTTTGTGTTTGGGTTTTGGATTCTCGATGTTGCTAATAATATGACCCAGGGTCCTTGTCGTGCTCTTCTCGCTGATCTTACTGGTAACTATTATAATTCATTTTAAAGCTGTTCATTGCTTTGATTTGATTTTATGCGAATTAGATTAATTTAGTTGAAATGAGATCAAACCCTAATTGAGAATATGATTTTGCTACGATTCCTTTTCGTTTTCGTTTTCCTTGAACTTTTTATGTGGTGGTGTGAGATGTCCTATCTGACTTACGTTTGGCATCTTATTTTTATTTATTTTTTAAATGATTAATCATTAGAGGGGTTTTTGATGATTTTTAATTATTTAAGTTTTCATTATTGGTGCTGCTTTATCTTTTTAAGATTCCGTTGTTGTCTGACGAGTGCTAAACGGAACTACTTTTGATCATTTTACGGACGATAATGTCCATGGCACATGATTTCGGATTGCTACACGGCGTTTAGAATTTTTGGTGGGGTCAGATCGGTTGGCGGGGCCGGACTGGTTGGTGAGCAATTGGAGTCTCTGTTGTGGTGGGTATTGGCCAATGTGGGTTTGGCCTAGTATGTATGGTTGATTGTGTTGATCGTCTAATAGCATGATTAAAGATGTATCAATTCTAGGTGGGATCCGCATACTCCATGTTGTGTGATCTGAGTTTGCTTCTTTGTTTCTGTCTTGTCTTCTTCTTCTTCTTCTTCTTTATTTTTCCTTCCATTTAAATAGATATGGAGATGGGGGCAACTAAAAGCAGTTTATAAAATATTCACTTTCTCCATGTCGACCGGGGAAATTGGACAGTTGAATCTCATTCTGATTAAAAAACTATTTTCTTGAGTATAATTCCTTAAATAGTAGGTTTCCGTAATTAGTATGGAATTTCAAATGAAACAATTTTACAATTTGAAAGTCATATTGGACGTGGTTCAGGCAGAGGAGCTTTCATACTTAAATCTTCTTCGAGATTAGCAACAGTAACAAGTGTTCATTTTGCATTTTGAAGTCATTTTCTGGAATTTGGGATTTGTGGACAAATGCTGTACGACGCACATGGGAAGATAGTGGAAGAAATGGGTGGTGAATGAGCATTTTCTATCCAGCTCATTTGTAGCTTTGAAAGATATACTTTACATGTGTGCCTGTTTGATCAATTTGCTATCTTCTATTTTGGAACATGGGGAGCCGAAGCTTCAAGCTTACCTTAGGGGCTATTAAAGCTTCCCGAAAGGAACAGAATCTCATTGATGTACTCTTAACAGGGAGAATGGCCTGTTTCTTGTCAGTGGCTTGTTTCTTCTCAGTGAATCGAAATATATCTACTCCAATGATGCAATGTAAAGTGGGTCATAATCAATGTTTAACACCAGTGCTTTCTTTTGGTATTGCCGTGACTGTTTTGTGAAGCAGGAACTGATTAAGTACTGGATCAAACTGATTAAATGAACCTCCTCACTGCTCTACTGACTGTCAGATTTCCTTGTTGTAATGCAAAGTACCTTGCACAGCCTTTTTATAAGAAATGATTCTTATCTGCTCATGTGTTCACTGTTCCTATGTTTTACCCAAAGTTCATTCATATGGATACTGAGTATTTGTAATGGTATGCATCGCTGAATCTTTGGTATTTGAAGTTTGTCTATTGCTCCCAAACCTGTCAATTTTTATTTGTTTATTCAATGTGTTTGTCCCAAGGAGAAGTTCTTTTGCTATGTGAATTGGACTTGAGGTCATAATGTGGTTAATTCTTGGATACTACCTGGAACAAAGCCTTTATGAATTGTGCTGTGTTTGGCATGTATCTCTGACAACAATAGTCAAAAAAAGGTTTAATGCCATGATCGTGTAAGGCAGAGGGATCTATATACTGGGTTGCAGCAGTGTTTAATCCTTCTGCTATTTTTCTCTGAGGCTCAAAACACTACTATTTATTTAATTAAACAAAAATACCTTCAACAACAAGGAGTGGAGAGAGTTACGAATTGCTGGTGTTATTTTTGTGGTTCTCAACTGAAAACCTAGCAAGGATATGGGCAATCATCTTCTTATATGTTTTCCCTAAGAAAAGAGATGTCCTATAGATAATATGACTACGTGCATGCGTCATGCTTCTTTCTTCTGGCAAAGCACAAGATCCATATGCTTGTATATGCTATGTATAAAAAGATCAAACAAGGAAAAATACGCAGCAATTTGATTTTTGTCTGTTGGTGATTTGGCATTGTAGGAAAAGATCATCGAAGAACTAGAGTCGCAAATGCTTATTTCTCACTTTTCATGGCTATTGGTAATATTCTTGGTTTTGCCACTGGATCATATAATGGGTGGTACAAGGTTTTTCCTTTTACTGTTACTTCTGCATGCAATATTGACTGTGCGAATCTCAAGTCTGCCTTTTATCTCGATGTTGTTTTCATGGCAATTACTGCCTGCATAAGCATCTCAGCAGCTCAAGAATCACCTCTAGATTTGCCGGCCAGATCTATGCTTGCTGATGAGGAAATGCCAGGCCAGTCAAACTCTGAACAAGAGGCTTTCCTCTGGGAGCTATTTGGGACTTTTAGATGTTTCCCATCAACTGTATGGATAATATTGCTTGTTACTGCTCTGAATTGGATTGGTTGGTTTCCATTTCTGCTCTTTGACACTGACTGGATGGGTCGAGAAATTTATGGTGGCAAGCCAAATGAAGGACAGAATTATAACACTGGAGTCAGAATGGGTGCATTTGGTCTGATGTTCAATTCAGTAATTCTTGGAGTGACATCTGTGCTCATGGAGAAGCTCTGCAGCAAGTGGGGAGCAGGTTTCTTATGGGGCCTTTCGAACATCTTAATGGCTCTCTGCTTTCTTTCAATGCTTGTACTCTCCTATGTGGCAAGCCATATTGGCTACATGGGACATAATCTACCACCAGATAGCATTGTGGTAATTGCACTAGTGATTTTTGCAGTGCTTGGCATGCCATTGGCGGTAAGTTGCAAAACTCCTAATAAAGGATCTTTAGATTTTCTGCTAAATATTCTAGTCAAATGTTTTGTCAGCAGTCAAGAATAAAGTAAACAATAGCATTTTTCTATGGGTTCTGCGTCCTCTGTATGTTGTGGGTTCTGCTTGCTGAGGGTAACTCCCTCCATGTAGTTCATATCAAGTTGTTGATTTTTTAGGTTGAAAGGCTAAAGTACGAACTTTCTTCTTATATGACACCTGAAACATGTGATTTATGATGATAGTCCTTTTATTATTAATGTTTTTACTATTATGATGGGAGTCATAAAAGAGAAGGAACAAAAGAAAAGAAGGGAATTGAGAATTACTGTTTACATTTACATTTATTGAAGTTCTATGCCAGAATAGGGCCAATGTGCTGGGAATTGACCATACTCTATTGATAAGGAAATATAGATTTGTTTGCTGTGCTTGCTTCCTGATCGAAGTATTCTTCTGTGGCTTATTCCAGAAGAAAATTGATGTCATTATATTTGATTGCAGATCACTTACAGTGTTCCATATGCTATGGTTTCCTCACGTATTGAATCCTTGGGACTTGGACAAGGTGGGCACTACTCCTTTGTGCCTGTATTTACAAAATTATGTTTTGGTGATATGGCCAAGTAATCACTTCAATCGATAATTGGTTCTTACAGGGTTGTCAATGGGTGTTCTCAATCTGGCAATTGTGCTTCCACAGGTTTCTCTTTCCTCTCACTTATTTAGTCTCTTGTCTTCCTGCCTGCTGAAAATAGGAAAAATAGTAAAGAAAGTTTTTCTTCTTCCTTTAAAAAAAATAAAATTGCCGTTGAAGAAAATAATCTGTAAATTTTGTTTCTGACCCTGAATGTGATGCTGACTTGTTCACTGTTATGCCTTTTGATGGCAGTCAAAATACACCAATAACAACTAATTAGAAAGAAATTAAATCACCTTTAGTTACTTTCACCTGAAGACACAAACTAAATATAATCTTCTAAAGACATAAACTAAGTTCTTCCTGCTGGAGTATGTTCCTCATATAATAATAGGTCCTGCTGCTGCGATTTCCATGTACTTGTCAGACCCCAGTGATACTTAGAACCATGCAGAGTCTCCTTCTGCCTTCTGACTAATGATTCCTCAATTTTTGTTTTATTTTATAATTTGCCTCTTGTTTTGACCACATGAACGAGTTCAGTAATTTATACACATGATAATCAGATTAAGTCATGAAAAAATGGAGCGAAAGGTGACTTCATGAAATACCCTTGACTTCAGCTTCGTTGTTAGTTATAGATCTTAGAATTTGGCAGTTTGGTAAATATGGCAGCAGCCCTGAAAATTCATTCTCTTTGGCTTCTATTAGTAGTAAATCTGATTATTATGTGCTGTTTAACCTACATCTAACAATGTGATGAAGGAAATATAAATCCGAATTAACTCCCAAATCCTCTTAATGAAACACAATTTTAGCTAATTGCTTGAGATATCCCAATAAATTACTTTCTGGTTAGACTCTACTGCATTGTTTTGTATTGTTTTGCATGCATGCATTCCTTCCCCACTTTCCCTTCTGTTACTTTCTTTGAAATTTTCTTCTTGTAGATAAAAATCAAAACTGACTCCCAAATCCTCGTATTGAAACACAATGTTAGCTAATTGCTTGACATATCCAATAAATTACTTTCTGCTTAGACTTTAATATAATATTTTATATTGATTTGCATGCAATCCTGACTAACGATTACAGTTTTTCCACTTTTTCCACGATGGGATGAAAACATTGTTAACTTTCATAAACGAAAATATAAAGAAAGTGAATTTATTTTTTAATTTCCAAATCACGAGACGAAGTTATTATCAACTTTTCTTCATTGAAAATTGACAAAATGCTGGTAGGTTTGCAATCTCTTAAGAAAAATTTGAAAATTCTTTTAATTGAAGAATAAAATTAGGTTGAATGATTTTTATTTATATTACTAAGGGATATTTATACAAGATACATATCAATCATTTAGGTAAGTCAACTATATAATTGAATAGGCTACAATCTAGGAGCTAAAAGTTAGGCTACAAATTAGCTAATTAATTGACAAGAATCAGCTAGCTAATTGGCATTTGTATACAAATAATATACATTAACCCTCCCTTGGATCACACATGCCTAACTTGGATAGCGACATATGGAAGTGATCGGTAGTAATAACATGAGTCAATATATCAGTCGGTTGATCTGCACTTTTAATACAAGGAATTTCAACCACACCAAAGTCTAGATTGTCTTTGATGTAGTTCTTAATAACTTGGTCCGATTATGCTGAATCGGATTGTTGGCAATCTTAATAACTGCTGTGTTGTCACAAAAGAGCAGTGCCTGTTTTTTTGGAACATGCCCAAGTTCACTCAAGAGAATTTTGAGCCAACTAAGCAACATGACTGTATCCTCAACTCTTCAACGTGAAAAATTTCCATAAGCTCTATAATCACATGGAGGGTATGGTGCTCTATAATTGAACTAGATAGTGATACCACATTCTATTTTTTTCTCCTTCAAGTTACTAAGTTACCTTAAACAAATGACACATACCTTGATGTAGATTTTCTATCTAATTTGGATTTAGCAAAATTAGAATCAATACATTCCACGATATCCAATATTCAGGTGGTTATGTTGGGAGAACATAACATCTTTACTTAGAGGATTTCAAGTAAGCCAAGATTCATTGTATTCATGTGTCGGTTACTTGGATTATGCATGAATTGGTTGTGGCTCACAACACCAATTGAATGTAACATGTCTACCAACCTTTGATACCTCTTTTTACTTGTTAGAACCTGATCTGATAAAAGCAAGACCATGATTCATCTCAATAGGATTTACCAATTTTGGTTAGGAGACCAGATATGTATTTTTTTTAAGAGAGAAAAAGTCCTTGCTTGGATTGAAATACTCCAATGCTCAACAAATATTTTAAAGTACCCATGTCCTTCATCTTAAAATCCTTGGCCAAGTAGTTTTGAAGCTTCTCTATTTCACTTATGTTGTTGTGTACATGTCATCAACATAAACAATAAGCAATAAAATACTATCACCTTTCATTTTATAGAACATTGTATGATCTAACAAAGCTTGCTTAAAACCATACTTATTCATTGATTGACTCAACTGGCCAAATCAAAAGCTTGACGATTGTTTCAGTCCATACAGTGCCTTTTTCAACTTGCATGCTTTACAAGTATACCTTTTGGAATACAATGAATCTTGGCTTACCTGAAATCGTTAAGAGAGGTACTGGAATCAAAAGGAGGTGAAGGCTTCACAATTACATTATTGTTCCTCCTTGTATGACCCTTTTGGAACAACTAAGTGGGCCTTTCATCCCTACCCTCTTCATATTTGGATACTTCTTCTTTTACAAGATCAAAGGATATCTCCTCACCAAAGCAGCTAAATCCTCCCTCTTGCTTGAATTCCACAATCTCTTTTTTGCCAATCATAAATGTCCTTCCTTATTACGAATCACCCCTAGAAGAGGGACAAAAGACACATCCTTGGAAAAATAACACTTTTTTTTCACGTAACCAAACATCTATGGATATATAGTATTTATCTTTAGGGGGTGAAAACACTTGTATCTTTTTTGGGAATTAGTGTAACTATCGAAGGGCATGAGGATCAAGCTTATCCCTATGAAGAGAGTGAATATGGTCATAATTGGCACAACCAAAAGTCTTAGGAAAAAGATCGAGAGTAGAAGGAATAAAGTGAAACCTTAATAACATCCTGAAAAGGGTTTGATTGTCAATAATATTGGCTGACATCCTATTAATAAGGAAGACAATAGTCATGACAACATTAGTCTAGGAATGGTTAGAAACATGCGTAATAAAACATAATGGCAGGGCTACTTCTAGGAGATGTTGGTTCTTACATTCTACTATGCTGTTTTATTGTGGTGTGTAGGCACATGTTTGGTGGAGTATGTCATGGTTTTGAAGAAATCAACATGGGATTGATTCACAAACTCACGACCATTGTCAGAATGAAAGACCTATGAAATTGTGTGACAATCATTTTGTAAAATTAAGGAATAACATGGATAATATCACTCTTTAGATTTTATAGTAAATATACCTAGCTTATCCTAGTGAAATCATCATAAAAAAAAATGTATTTGAGACCTAAAGCAGAAAGGGTAGAAAAAGGACTCAAAACATCAAGTATAAATGTCATATAAAAGGATTTGAACTTTCATTGAAAAGGAACAAGATGATTTTAGCATAAACGCATTTCTCACATCGTAAGCTAGAAACAAAATATCACAAAATAACTTGGGAAATAAATGTTCTAAATAGGCAAATGAAGGATGACCCGACCAACAATGTCATAATAGAATTTTTTTCCTTAACATCTTCTCTACTTGAAGACATTGGCTGAACTTGCTCTAGCTTCCTCCAAGTAGTAAAGACCTCCTCTCTCCTTACCAATGCTAATCAATCTCTTTGTGAGATTGTCCTGAAACACATAATGGGTAGAATAAAATATTACAAAATAGTTAAGATGTTTGGCAATATAGCTAATGTAGAGAAGATTATTAAAAAGAGTAGGAGCAAGTAAAGCAAAGATATGAAGAGTGGGTGATAGTGAGGCATTCCCAGCTTCAATAATTAGCATAGGAGCCCCATTAGCAACCTGAATAGATTTGACATACGAAGACATTAGTGAATCAAATAAGGAAGAATTGCTAGTCATGTGATCAATAGCTCCTAAGTCAATAATCCATATGTTATTAGCAAAAGAAGTAATGACGCAGGAGATTTTTGGAAATATAAATACTTTCCTAGGTTATTTTTGTTTTTTCTTAATCAATTTAAGAATTTTATTTTTTTTCCTATTCAATATTATTAGGTTTTTCTATTTAAAGGTAATAATTTTTGTATTTTATTTTTCATATTTAAAATTGTTAGGATTTTCAAAAATCTCGATAGAAAAGGTTGTGTTAGCCTTTTGACAAGTAGACTTGGATGAATAAAAAATAAATATTTCGGGTGTTTCCCTATAGCTACGGTATTCTTAGTCTTTGGAGGTTTTGACTTATAACAAACTCTGTTATTTTTTGTTTTCGATTGTGTCAACAAGAGCTAAACTAGAATTACCTCTTCAAGAAGACTTGCGATACACGGGAAGCAAAAGATTGAGATGTGTCAACAACAATATGGGAGGACTTCTTGTTTTTTCTCTTAGCTTGCTTAAGCTTAAACCACAATGGATTACCATGCTTCTATCTTCCAGCAAGTATCTATTATGTGTTTGGTGCTATGTGATGAATATGTGAAGAATAAGGAGGGACTGAATGGTAACTATTCTTCTAGATGGCAAGGGCTGAAGCCTCAATATGATCTTTAGTTCTCATGATAACCAATCTTTGCACATCTCGACAAACTACGGAGTGTGCTTCTTCCGAACTGGGTAAAGGAGAGGTAGCTAGGACACAACTGCTGACTTGATCCAAATTGTGATCAAGACCTGCAACAAACATGTAAACTTAATCCTCAGTCATCTTTTTCTCTGTTTCTCCACATTGTCTTAGCAACTTTATCATTAGGCATTCGATAGTAAAGTTTCATAAAAATGGAATTTAGTTCATTATGGTATTTAGTGAGGGGTCTGCCACCCTGAAGTAATTGAAAGGTTTTCTTCATTAGTTTATAAACCTGGGAAGAGTCGGACGCATCAAGATAACTCCTCTAACAAAGTGTGACATAAGATTAGGAGTCATAGAGTTGATAAGCCATGGCTCAACTAGAACATCCTGTTTTTCCCATTCATCATAATATGGATCATTTTCAATGGGTGCAACCTTTCCCCCCATAATATTATTCTTCATCCCATCAACAATATGCATTTCCAGAATTTTAGACCAAACATGATAATTTGTACCATCCAGTTAATATGGATATGAGAAGAATGCAATAATATCTTGATTTCTGAATCTACAAAAACTCTGTCACTGTTGGACATAGTTGATTGCTCATCAAACATAGAAGACTAGGGTTGATTGAAGTGGTTGTAAGAAAAACAGCATGAAAGTGTCATTAAAAGTTGTCAAGTGTCATTAAATCTTGTCAAGAAATCAAGTTAGGTTAGCCTAAAACCCTGATACGAAATTGAAAAATGGAATTAGACTGAATTATTTTTATCCATATCATTAAGTGGTATTTATACAAGATACATATCAATCATTTAGGTAAGTCAACTATACAATTAAATGAGTTAAAATCTAAGAGCTAAAAGTTAGGTTAAAAATCAGCTAACCAATTGACAACTATATATAACTAACATATGTTAACTCTTTATGTGCCTTTTAATAAAAAAAATATTGTTTTTACATTAATGCATAATTAATTTATATCACGAAAATGAAAATATTGATACTCCACTTCTCCGCCAAAAAGTGAGTTTCTACTCGGATAATTTGTATGTTGTTGCATAAAATTATTGTTGAAAAGTGTTCTGGCCCACTTAACTCTTGTATTTTTCGGTCTGATGAAATAAGTTCTGCCCTTGTGAAGCAACATTATCCTTTCTGAATCAATTATTGCAATTAAGAACCTTGTGTACTTTTGGTTCTCTTAAAAGAAGAAGCCGTGTCCTCTATCAAATATGGAAAGCTCTCCTGAATGGTGGGCACCTTAAATCATAATTGCCAATTTCTTGCTGAAACTTTTGAGAAGATGTGAAAATTTCTCTCTTTTGCATTTTATTATTCACATGTCAGTTTTATCCCATTGGAGAATTGGCAATGTTGTAAACTAGTTTGTCACCATGATTATGATAGATAGATACATGGCCTGGCATGAACTGGTGCAATATTGCCTTTGTCATCTGTAAATTTAGCAAACTAGATAAAATAAATCAAAAGCTGGTTCAATCCATGCCAGGCGGAATTCTAGATTATATGTTTATGCTGATGCAATGTGTCAAAAATTGCGAAGAAAATTTCCAGGTGGCGGGTAGATGCTTTCAGTTAATGCGAGTACTTGTGCAGTACACAACCTTTTTTCCAGCAGATTGTACTTCCGATGATTTCTTATGCCTTTACATAGTGAATTCCCTACGATTTTTGTGATAAAAATTTTCTGCAGGAAAACATCATGTTAGGATTTTCTTATGTTGTCATTTATTTGTTAAAATCTGATGTCAAAAACAGGTGGTGGTTTCTCTGGGAAGTGGACCATGGGATCAAATATTTGGTGGTGGAAACTCCCCAGCCATTGCTATTGGAGCACTCGCTGCTTTTGCTGCTGGAATTATAGCCATCTTGGGTATTCCTCGATCAGGAGTTCAAAAGCCCATGGTCTTCTCATGAGGTATTCTTTTTTTGCCTATTTTTTGGATGTTGATAAAACTCAAAATGTTAACGGGCAGCAAAAATTTGTTGTCTACCAGTTTCCTCTGTAACATATTGCTTTCCCATAATGCAATTTAAAGGGCCTTTTTTTTGTGGCAATTTCATCTGATCAGTTGTCAGCATAGTCCATGAGGTGGATCTGAGAGAAGGTGCTCTCAATATGCATATTGCGAGTCCGAGTTTCTTTGAAACAGGAAATTTCATGGACGATTTGAATCTTTGGGTAGTTTTTAAGAATTTTTCTTAGCCAACTACAGATCTCTTCTACTTAAAAAATGCAAAAGACTCGGTGGATAGGCGTGTCTGTTTACAATACATTCAACATGTATTAGGAACGGTGGAAAACATGCATATGTAAAGCAATGGTCACACGAAATGGCAACTCACAACATGAAATTGCAACTCACAAGTAGGGAAACAGATATTATAGCTGTTAGTGAATGATGGGTGAGACAAGCCATCTAAATTTGGGGAAGAATTTCTCCAAATGAAAAAAAGTTCTCCTTTTTCCATGGGAAAGAAAGTAAAACCCTGGATTGCTCCCAATACTACTCCCTCACCAACTAAGATAAGTTGCTGCTGATTGGGATTTATTCCTGATGGAAAAATATTCATTTTCCAAAGGTTACACTGATTGGCTTTTGGTGGTCCTAGCATGATGTATTCCAATCGCATGCATTTTGTGCCTGAGTTTTCCATGTGAATGTGGTGAGTTGTGCTTGGTGGCGAACAGTTAGTATGTGAGTTGTGCTGATTGAAACCCTGATGGGGACATGTCTCTTATGCTCTGATATTTTGAAATGCTTCATTGATTTTTATGGACGATCTAGTTTGTGATAATAATTAATTATTTCTTGTCATTGGTTGTGTCTGAACCTTGGAATAAATTCTTGTGTTTATTGCAGTTATCAGTATCTATGAAAGCCTGTTTTGCTTTCAATGCCTCCATACAATGCTTTCTCATAAGGCCTTGGAATCATTTAAAAGACCTGCCTCAGGTAAAAATTGTTTGAGCTAATTACTGTTAACTAGTAAATGAAGACATGGCAGAAGACTTGGAAAAGTTTGCATGGCAGTAGTATTACTATATCATCATTGGACTTATTTGCTCTGAAATACATGAGAATAGTTTTGGAAATACTTGACCTGTGCTTCAGACACTAGAATGCGTGCATGTGCATGTTAAAAAATCTAGGCGGGCGCTTTGAGAAAAAAGTGCTGGGAGTGTAACACATCATGGGGACAATGTAGCTTACCTGTGCAAAGATCAGCAATGCATACAAAAATGGCATCCGGATAAAAACTGATTTTCATGTTGACATGTGTGGTTTTTGTTAATCAACACAAATCGCATCCAGCTAAGAACAGATTAGCATGCTGACATGGTGGTTAGAGGCAGAGATTTCTTGGTATCTCCTACCAGTGACTAATTCTGAAATTAAGCATCAACCTTTTTTCAGGAAAGAAAGAGGCAGGGTGAGGAGGATGGAATCTGTGAATTTGTTCGAGTTTCTAGAGGAGTATAATCTTTATTAAATGTCAAATCCTGGAAGGTCGTGTCGCTGTTGCCTATCCTTTTCCTCCACATTGAAACTTGCATTTGGCGTTGTATTTGGTTTTTCTTTTTTATTACTATTACTATTACTATTATAATCCCAAGAAAAAATTCTGTTTGAATTCCCACTATGACAACAACTTGGTGTAAAATGATAAATGTGAAAGGCGTTGGCATCGCCATGTGATCCTAAATAATGTCAATTTCTATGTCCACAATCCGGGGGGGGACATTTTTTTAAAACCCCACTTTAGGATTCTAAATAGGTTTTCGTTCAGATTATCACACGCTAATTTTTGTCCACTGGTACAATCTTATGACACGTTGCTCTCATCTACAGCAATTTATTGAGCTGGAGACACATGGAATCTGACATGGGTGGGTATGGATTTCAGAGAACTAATATCTTATGCAGGGAAACCGAGGGAAACTGATTCTTGAAGCAGGTCAGTCTGTGGAAAAGGCAAAAAAAGTTGAACTCTATTTGTTTGGGAGGGTGATGATGGTAGGGCTGCTGCTTCTGTTGCCTCACAGACACAGCCAAGGCTCTCTCCTACAGAGAGACAGTCTCGTTTCTGTTGTGGGAAAAGGGATACAAATTAAATGGTTGCAATTGGAGCACGTAATTGTCTCTCAATGTTCCCTTTCTTCCATCTGCCGGTTCTCTATACAGCCATCTACTGTCATCTCCATTAATCTCGTGGTCCCATTTATGACACTATATCCACCTCCACATATCGTGAAGAAGATAACCTTTTTAAAAGAAAACAAATTATATTTGTTAAAGACAGAGCAAACTATTATATCCACTGGATTTGACTTAATCCCTTGGAAGCCCCTCCCAAAACCCACCTCTTTGTTCATCGGTTAAATCCCAAGTTATCTCCACAAGCATGGCATGCTTGTGTCCCCTTAATTCCATCACATGGCTGGTGTCTCAAGCCCAGTGCCTCTCTCTCAATTCCAGCGATGTCCTCGATCATCCAACGCTGTTACCTGGACGGTGCAAGGACGATCCCTCACTCCTAAAGACAACTTGAAAATTACATGATTTTGTGGAGTTAGGAGGATCTCTACAGATCTCTTGGAAATTTGATTTTGTGGGGTTAGGATCTCTATAAATCTCTTGGTATACAGAGATTGACCGTCTATTTAACCGTCTATTTAAGAATAGATTAGAACGCTCCTGGGAGGATTAGGATCTCTTCAAAATCTGTTTCGACACAGATCTCAGCCCATCTCTTTCCCACTTTCCTAAGAGCGAAACTCCCACCACAAGTTGGTATTATTTTATTATACCTCCCCACAACGCCTTCCCTCCTCCACCGATCTCAACTCATGAGCCCAAATGAAACAAGAGAGAAGAGAGAAATCCAGAAAAGATGGGGCCTGAGGTAGAGTTTGCATTAGCGTGTCACCTCCCCACTTGGGCAAATAGCCAAGCGATGTTTTCATGTTCAAGTGTTTGCAGACAACAGAGATCATGGTCCGAGTGAATTTTACCACATGGGGTGTGCAAACTGCAACGACTGGATCATGCCATCGATGGATGCCTTAGAACATGCAAGCATTTCTCTGCCCACAGGAGAAATATACCATTATGCCCCCGTCACTTCAGAAAATAGGCGTATTTGCTCCTCCATCCAGTACCCCGTCCACTTGGCAGCGCAAGATAAAGTCCTTTATTATCCCTTTCATGTAAAGAATAAAAAACACTAAATGGATGAAGGGTTTAAAAAGAATATTATCCGCTTAAAGCAAAAAGGTCTGATCAGCAAAAACAAAGTCCACCATAACAAAAGGTAGTCCCCCATTATCACTTAGCAAACAAACATCCATGGACAAACGGGTTGTGGCGGTTAAAAACAAATTAATCCACCAATCACCACCCATTTGACCATCTTAATCACGATAAGACCTCCTAAGCCAGAGTTGTTTGCTTCCCCTAATCCTCGAAAGCGGAATTTTATTTTATTAACAACTAATTAAACCTCAACTGTGCCGTGAGAGAGGCTTTAAAAGAGTAAAGAGTCGGCCCCCACTAGCACTCAAGAATCCAGTATCGCTTTTTAACAGCATTTTCTCTTCAAAATGTTGACACGTTCCTTCCCAGCAAACAGTAGGACCCAAGCCCCTCGAGTATATATAGAGCCACAATTCTTCCAAGCAGTATTCATATTCAAACCCCCACAAAGCAAACAACAAAGCCTGCAGCACTTGGGAAGTTGTAGGACTCCCCCCCCCCCCCCAGCCGAGCTTGCTTGCTTGCTCATTAACATTTGCTCTTGAGGTTTTTTCTTTTTTTGTCAGAGAAATATGTGCAATCCAACCCCAGCTAAACCATCCTCATTTCTCTGTCCCAAGAAACCTCAGTTCGGTAATAAACCAAACAAAACTATGGATCCTTACACCGATGATGATCAGGAAGAACAGTTACATGGATGGCCAACTCCTTCTGAGGTAACAATAATAATCTATTTTCATTTGCTATCTAACTACATGAACATATAAGCAAAGATGTACCGATGATCTTTCAAGAAACAAGACAACAGCACACATCATTTCTCATTTCCTTTTTGTTTTTGTTTGCTTAATTTCAGGCCTTGCAAGAAATCAAAGAAATAGCGAAGATATCTGGCCCGACAGCAATGACTGGTCTTGTTCTGTATTCAAGAGCGATGATCTCCATGCTTTTTCTTGGCTATCTTGGGGAGCTTGAACTTGCTGGTGGCTCACTCTCTATAGGTTTCGCCAACATCACTGGCTACTCTGTGCTCTCTGGTTTAGCTATGGGAATGGAACCCATCTGTGGACAAGCTTATGGAGCAAAACACTGGAAGATACTTGGCTTGACTCTTCAAAGAACTGTTCTCCTCCTCCTCTCCACCTCTGTTCCAATATCCTTCATGTGGCTAAACATGAAGAGCATCCTTTTATGGTGTGGTCAAGACAAAGAAATATCTTCAGTGGCCCATACTTTCATTCTTTTTTCCATTCCTGATCTCTTCCTTCTTTCACTTCTTCACCCGCTAAGAATCTATCTCAGGACGCAAAGCATTACATTACCGATAACTTACTGTTCAGCCATCTCTGTTCTTCTCCATGTCCCTTTGAATTTCCTTCTTGTTGTCCATTTCAAAATGGGAATTGCAGGAGTGGCGATAGCCATGGTTTGGACCAATCTCAATCTCTTTCTCTCACTCGCTTCTTTCATTTACTTCTCTGGTGTATATAAAGATTCATGGGTTTCTCCGAGCATGGATTGCCTTAGAGGATGGTCATCTTTGCTAACTCTTGCTGTGCCCACTTGTGTTTCTGTTTGCCTTGAGTGGTGGTGGTATGAGTTCATGATAATGCTATGCGGACTACTTATTAACCCAAAAGCGACAGTAGCGTCAATGGGAATTCTTATCCAGACAACGTCGTTAGTCTATGTTTTTCCATCATCTCTAAGCCTTGGAGTCTCAACAAGAGTTGGAAATGAGCTAGGGGCCAACCGCCCGGCAAAAGCCCGCATTTCCATGATTGTTTCCCTCGTATGTGCGGTCGCTTTGGGCCTTATGGCCATGCTATTCACAACATTGATGAGGCATCAATGGGGCAGATTTTTCACTAATGATGCTGAAATCCTAGAGCTAACATCAATAGCATTGCCAATTGCTGGGCTTTGCGAGCTTGGAAATTGCCCCCAGACAACTGGTTGTGGGGTTTTAAGAGGGAGTGCTAGGCCTACCATTGGAGCAAATATCAATTTAGGTTCATTTTACTTGGTGGGTATGCCAGTTGCAATGTTTCTGGGGTTTGTGGCTAAAATGGGGTTTGCAGGACTCTGGCTCGGATTGCTTGCAGCTCAAGCTTCTTGTGCCTTGTTGATGCTGTATGCTCTATGCACAACAGACTGGATGGTTCAAGTAGAGAGAGCAAGATTGCTCACACAAACATCTGGAGCGTGTACTACTCCAATATTACCAATATCATCATCCAAGCTAGAAGTTATGACCACTAAGGAAGCTAACAGTAACAAGGCTAATCTTGAAGACATATTGTGCATTAATGATGATCTTGTGAAGTCAGCTTCACTTGAAACGGACCCACTGATATCCACAACACAAACCGTGCATTAATTAGACTTCCACACTTGAATTCCTCATTTTTGCCCCACTCTTCAGCAGCTTATGTGAATTTTATTTATTAGACTTCCCATTGATTTCCCACTTGTACTGTAGAACCAACTTTCTTTTCTTATCTTTCATCTCCTTTTTCTATTTTTCTTTTTTCTTCTCCATGATGTATTATTAATAACATGGTAGAATAGAGTACTACATACTTTGAAATTATTTAAGCTCTCCACATTGTCAAGTTGAGAGGAAAAGGAGAGATAGAGAGAGAGAGAGAGAGAGAGAGGAAGAAAAAAGGTTTAATCTGTCGGTTGTTTTCGAAGCGTGGAGGGGAGAGAGAGAGAGAGAGAGGATCTTGCTTAACTTTCTTGCTGTTGCCTTCCATATAAGGTAACACCCTAGGCTGCCTAAAATGGAAAAATTAGCGTAATACCCTCTAAGTTTTGTCCAAAGCACGCACACTCTATAGATGTATATATCTTAATTCAAGTCCTTATGTAGAACTCTCTCTCTCTCTCTCTCTCTCTCTCTCTCTCTCTCTCTCTCTCTATATATATATATATATATATATATATATATATATATATATATATGAACATATTCCACCTTTCTTATCATCAATATTTCATAATCAATTCAAGTGTGGAATAATTAATATTCGGTGGTGTAATCTTTTTCATTTTAGTTTCTAACAACCTTCCCCTTAATTTAATTAGATACAAAAAATTACAGATGCCGCAGAATTTTACCTTTCCTTTTCAGAAGAAGATGTCACGTGGTTGATGGGTTCATCGATAAGGGCTGTACTTTGCACCTTTTTATTTCATTATCTCTCCGTTATATGCCCGACAATGGCAATGTATGTTATCCACATTTCCCCCCTTTTTTTTCCTTGGTAATTCACATCTTTTGACAGGAAAATATCGGGGGTGCAGCACTCCTCATCCCTTTCCATCCTCTAAAATATTCTGCAAGTTGGATTCATGAGGAGGATCCCTCTCACCATTTAAAGGGAAATGCTTCTTTTTTTCATGTACCCTAAGGTGTTGTTGTTGTCGAAAACTATTGCTTGCTAATGCATGTAACTATCAATGTGCACAGTGCTGTGGTAAAATATACCAGCAATCGTTCCTTTTTCGTTCTATACTCTCCTTTGGTGCTTCAAACGCATCACTTTTGTATGTATTTTGACAGCACTCTGGTAATTAGTAATTCCTTCATCTGCTCTGTTCATGATGTAATGTACGTATGTCATTAGATCTTACATAAGTGCACGTATTTATATATGGAATCAATGATTTTTTAATTTATCATATCGTGGATTTGTACTTGTAAAGTTGTAATTAATATATTGCTGGTTTCGCTTGTACTGTCAAGTTGCCCCTCGCAGTATGAAATAATTGCAACACACAGTCACAGATGAAGAGAGAGGAGTTAACACGCGCCCACACATTTATCTGCATTCTGCAGTTGTGGACAAAGGAGGCAGTGAAGAATGATGATTATGGGCAGCAGTATCAGAGAAGTATCCACAGAAGAAGGCCTTGGATGGGGCGTGAGGGGGGGCCTGCTTCAAACTGAAGAAACAAAATCCAGCTATTATTGCCTCTGTCTACTTCTCAGATGACAAAAATACGAGCAGTGCCTCTGCGTTGCCCAGTTCCCCACCTCCCCCCACCCCCACCATCCCAGGCTCCATTTTGTTCTGCTTCTGCGTATAACTAGCTCACCTCCCGCAAGGCCACAGCATGGATTTAACATGCATTCTTCATTATATATATGGATTCAAAACGCATACTATCTATAATAGCAACAAGAAGAAAACAAGTTATATATATATAGCAAGTGAATTCAAATCACACTATAAATTTATATTTACGTGTATGTAAACAAACCCATAAAAGAGGATGATAACATGGGGGATGGCCCATTTCATTGCTGTTCATGAGTGGTACAGGTTAGACTCTCTTTCTTTTTTGTTACTTGTGTTTTTTTTTAAATTTAATATGTATATGCTGTGTGTGTTCTTGTGTGCAAGTAGTCCTACAAGCTAGGCCACTTCTCACTTTTCCTTATCTTCTACTTTCTTTTCCTCAATTTATTTGTATACGTCTCCCGTCTCCATCTAGATAGTTATCCTCGTATGACTCCATAACCTTGTAATTAATTGTGGCAAGTAATTGTAATGTTTCTTTCTGTATTTTAAAAATATTTTTTTATTTACTTCATTATTATTTTTTAATATTTTCAATTAATTTATTTTGATATACTAATATTAAAAATAAAATTTTAAAAATAATCGTTATTAAACTTCTAAAATCAATTGCATGGCGTGAGCATTAATTAGATCATCTTGTCCACGGAGCTGAGACCATGACTTGTGTGGACCAATCGCCTTGTACAGTTTTATTGCAAGCTAGCTTCACGATTTGTTATTCTACTATTTTCGTCCATGATGTCTTGTCTTTTCTCATTAAAAGCATTATGAAACTACAAACAAAACAATATATTACAAGTAACATTAAATTAATTTTTGGATGAGAAAGGTGTGATCCCCCCAAGATATTAATTTTTAGTTGAAAAACAGTATTAAATTAAACCAATAAATATAAAATAAACCCTTCAAAATATATATATATATATATATATGAAGAAATTAACTACATGAGTAAATGCATGCTAGGAACTAGCCAGCGATCGAGGAGTCATATATAGGGTTCCGGTTATAAACAAGGGCAATGACAAGAAAATCAGCAGAGGTTAAAATTAAATTGTGGAGAAAAAAAACTAAACATTAATATTTATCTTACTTAGATAGTACTTTGAATTTTCCTCCCATCTGGACCTTTCAACAACATCAAATCAAAAATATATTGTCATGACTATCATCATTGGAGTGTTATATATATATATATATATGTGTGTGCATATTCTGACCCTTTTGGACGTTTGTGATCCACGGTGCGTGCGTGAACCCTAATTCCGACTCTCATTTACAATTTATTTTTTAATGAACAATTATTTTTTACAAATAATGTAGGGTTGAATTCATCATTTCGCTTTTTATGCATGCAAATTTAATCTTTGAATGAAAAATATAATGCATATTATTCATGGATGTTTTGCTCTTTTTATTTTTCTTAAATAGTGTAAGTATTTTGATTCCTTTAGAGATAAAATCAACTTTTTTATTATTTTATATTGATTATACTGTAAATTTGATGATTGCTTGAGGAAGTTCTTGTATTTGATATGTATAAAATATAAAAAAACTAATGATGCATGTGTGACACTCACTACTATGTGGAGAATCTTCTACGTTGTTCGGGTGGTGGGTTTATGGTTTTTCGATAACTAAACACAATCTTTCAAGACAACATTTGAAATAAGGTCTAGGCGTTCCTGATCTTGTGAAGCGGTGCGTGTTCCAAGATTCACGGTTGTTTGGTACCTGCATTCATTTTTTCGCCTCTTCTTCTCTTTCTTTCTCTCTGTCGTCTAGATTTTCACGTCAACCTCTTAAAAATTCAAGAACTACCATTTAATTTGTTGAATCTTCATATTTGTTTCTTTTTTCATTATGATTTTTTTATCTTGAATCATTTATAAAATTGATATGCCTTTTCAATTTCATCCTTCTTGTTTTTTTAATCTTTCAAATTTTATAATCATTCTTTTTATTGTTGTTTTTTGTTCGAAATTATTTTTAGAAATTATTTTATGATTTTGACCTCCTTTTGTTATTTTTTTCCAATCAAATTTAATCTCTATTCTTTTCATTGATAATTATTTTTCTTTGACAAGTTTTAAAAATTGATATTTTAAAATTATTTCATAATAAACTTCTTGATTTCACTTAGATCCAGGGTTTCACGGCTTGTGGATTTTTAAGATCTGATTAGGTTTCTCGGGTTTTTTTTTGTTTGTTTAAGCTACTTTCTTTTCTCATTTCATCCTTCAGTGTCTATTTAATTGAAGGCCGAGTTTCTCTTTTTTTATATTGCTTTCTGTGGAATTTTTTGTTGGTCTTGAAAATGACGCAATTATCTAAGGTCTTTTTATTTATCGTTCTTTGTTGGGTTTTTTTTCTTTCTAATTTTTTAATTTATATTTTTATGCCCGACCTCTTCTTTTAATGTTTTAATTTTTTTAACAATTTGTAAGGTTATAATTGTTTTTCTATTTCATCCCCTTTTATTTCATTTTTCTTTCAAATTTACTTCTCATTCTTTTGATTGCTATTTGTTTTATTTGAGATAATCTATTTAAATTATTTTTATTTGTTTGTTTTCTTTAGGATCTTCCACTGATTTCAAAAATACCCCGAGTTTTCTTGGGTTTTTTTAATCGTTGCTTTTTTGTTGGATTTACTTTGGTTAATCCACGTTAAAATGATTAGAAATTGAGCCTTTTGATTCAGTTTTGGTCTAGAATTTAATGGGTTACGAGTTTGAGATCTTTGCCCAGGTTTAGAAGGTTCGCTCAAGTTTTCTAGGTTTTTTTTTAAAGCTGATGTTTTTTTTTTAAAAAAAAATTATCATTCAACATTTATATCATTGGTGATTAGACTTTGTTTTTTTTTTAATATTTTTTCCACGTGATTTTTTT
>Ga0307515_10005075_pt1 | contig 26770 bp, 17 predicted proteins | sample 17_EM_MG_FD_194513 | JGI IMG/M metagenome (GOLD analysis project Ga0307515, IMG submission 194513) | Populus trichocarpa ectomycorrhiza microbial communities from riparian zone in the Pacific Northwest, United States - 17_EM | ecosystem: Host-associated > Plants > Roots > Unclassified | place... | reverse complement strand
GAAGTCCGCCGCCGACGAGGTGTCGTCGTGCGCGAAGTAGTACGACAGCGACAGCAGGACCTTGCCATCGGCGGGGATCGCGATCACCGGCGACAGGCTCGACGTGACGCCGCCGTCGACGTCGTTGGCGCCCGCGCCGCCGAACGCGAGCGCCCCGGTCACCAGGTCGAAGCTGCCGCTCGCCGCGGTGCCGAGCTGCTTGGCGCCGCCGCTGGTCGTCGGCTCGGGCTGCGCGCGCTCCCACCGGCCGGTCTTCGCCGTGTCGGTGCGCGCCGGGTTCGACCGCCAGCCGCGATCGCGCTCGAAGTCGTCGCTGAACAGCACGGTCCGCGCGGCGACGCGGACCACGACGAAGTCCTTGACCGCGGTGCTGCCGTCGGACACGTCGAGCTGGAACGTGTAGGTGCCGTCGGCCGCGGCGGTGAACCCGGCGACCGCCTCGGTCGGGGTCGACAGCGCCACCTCGGGGCCGCCGACCTGGGTCCAGCGGTAGGTCAGCGGGTTGCCGTCCGGGTCGCTCGACGCCGAGCCATCGAGCGTCACCGGGGCGCCGGGGGTGACGATCGCGTCGGGGCCCGCGCTGGCCAGCGGCTGGCGGTTGACGCCGCCCGAGATCACCAGCGCGAACGACTGCGCCGAGCTCGGCACGTTGAACGCGCGCACCGTGACCGTGTAGAACCCGGCCTCGGGCGCGGCGAGGATGACCTGCTCGACGTTGTTGCGGCGATCCGCGGCGCCGCCGGTGGCCGACTGGCCCGCGGCGAACACGTTGCCGAGGAACGTCCCCGACGGCCCCGACACCTCGAGATCGAGATCGTTATTGAGATTGACACTCGCGGCGGGCGTCGACGGGAAGTCGGTCCACGCCAGCGTGGCGCGCAGCGCCTGACCGGCGGCGACCTGGACGGTGACCGTCCGGGCCTGACCCGCGGCGCCCTGGGCGAACCCGGGGTCGTCGGTCGCGATCAGCCGCCGGCTGTCACCGGCGAAGTACAGCGCGTTGTCGAGCAGCACGCGGCCCCAGCCCTGGCAGGCGTCGGGCACCGGGCCGGCGCCGGTCCCGGTCATCATCTGCGTCGAGTTGAGCATGGTCGCCTTGACCAGCGCGGCGCTCGGCGCGAGACCGTTCGCGGCCACCGGGCCGCCGGTCGGGTAGTTGCCGTCGGCGTAGTACTGGCGGACCAGCGCCGCCATGCCGGCCGCCCCGGGGCTCGCCATGCTGGTGCCGCTCATCTGGATCGTCGTGCAGTTGTTGGTGGTCACGTTGCCGTCGTTGCGCGCCGAGATGATGCGCGAGCCGGGCATGGTGAGATCAGGCTTGAACCGGCCGTCCGCCGTCGGGCCGCAGCTCGAGAACCCGGCCATCGAGTTCGCGGTCGTGCCGCGCAGGGTCGCGCCGACCGAGATCCCGTTCTTGGCGGTCGACGGGCTGCCGACCGAGGCCGGCCGCGGGCCCGAGTTGCCGGCGGCGAACAGGATCAGGAAGTCGGGGTGGCTGAACATGAACTCGTCGACGTCCTGGCACGCGGCGGAGTAGTTGTTCTGGAGGATCGCGTTCTCGTTGTCGCCCCACGAGTTGGTGTGGATCCGCGCACCCTGGCTGTACGCCTGCTGGAAGAACGGCTTGAGATCGACCACCGGGCAGCCGATGCCGGGCAGGTCGCCGCAGTTGTCGGTGAGAAACCCTGCGTCCTGGACCACCAGCTTGGCGGCCGGCGCCATGCCGTCGCCGGCGTCGTGGCTGATCACGCCCGCGAGGTTGTCGCCGGCGATCGTGCCGGCCACGTGCGAGCCGTGGTTCTGGGTGTCCCACTCGTTCATCGCGATCCCGCCGGCGCACTCGGTCGGCGCCAGGAAGTCGACGGCGATCACCTTGCGCTGCGCGGGATCGACCGCGGTGCCGCCGTTGCACACGTTGGTCGGCGGCAGGCCGCGCGCCGGATCGCGGAAGTAGCAGGTGTCCGCGTCGATCCCGGTGTCGATGTAGCCGACGATCTGGCCCTCGCCGTGGATGCCGTGATCGAACACCGGCGTGGTCTGGCCGGCGTCGAGTCCGGACTGGCCGACCCACACCGTGGTGTCGTTGAGTAGCTCGCGCCGGCCCTCGACGTCGATCCAGAACACGTCGCCGTCGGCGGCCAGCCGGGCGGTCGCGTCGGCCAGCGCCGCGCCGTCGACCCGCAGCCGGACCCGCGAGAACCGCTCGCCGCGATCGGAGCCGACCACGGTCGCGCCGGGCAGCCCCGCCGCGAGCGCGGCGATCCGCGACAGGTCGGCCTCGGGATACGCCGTCACCATCACGGTGTGGACCTCGGCCGGCGCCGCCTGCGCCAGCTCGGTCGCGCCGCGCGAGACCTTGTACTCGGCCCTGTACTCGCCGGTCCACGACGCGCCGGGTGTCCGGGCCGCGGCGAGCCCGGCGAGCGGGCGAATCAGAAACGTGTCGTGCGGCAGGTAGGTATAGATCTGCGCGGTCGCCGCGAGCGCCTGAAGCTGCTCGGCGGTCACCGGGCCCGGGAACTTCACGAGCGCGCGGCCGTCGCGGCTCGACGGCGCCGCGGCCTCGGGCGTCATCCGGGTATCGATCAGCTGAGAGCCCAGCGCGATGAGGTAGCGGCGATCGCGATCGGAGTCCTGGGGCTCGGCGATCGGGCTGCACGCGACCAGGGCCATCAGCAGGGCACACGCAATCCGGCAGGCGTTTGTCATCGTTGTCCTCTCGGTCGTCTCGCGGGACACAGCATCACGCGCGCGAGATCCCAGACAAGCGCGCGGCGCGGACAAACGACGGCAACGATCGCGGCGGTGGCCGGCGATACGCAAACCCAGGCGCGCGGCGGCGCACACGTGCGTGCGCACGGCAGGTCTGCACACCTCGCCGCGCGGCGCCTACCGGCCGGTCACCTCATCGCTGCGGTCACTGCGCGACCCAGCCGGTGGCGTCGCTGCCGGTGAGCTTGCGCCACACCGTGCCGTCGCTCCGCGAGGTCGCGACCGCGCCTGGCACCTCGGCGACCACGCCCTCGGGCGACGCCGCGACGCTGTAGCCCCCGCCCGCACCGCGAGCCCCGGCGATCAGGACGGCGGCGCCGAGCGGATAGCGCGAGACCTGGGTGACCACGCCGCCGCTGAGCACGTTGTCAGACAGCGTGATCACCCTGGCCGCGCCGGTGCCGTCGTCGAGCGACACCGCGTTGCGCATCGCGCCGGCGGTGTCGTCGAACCGGTTGTCGGCGACCTCGACGGCGAGCAACCGCGCGGTGCCGTTACCCTGGACCGAGACCCCGAGCGCGCCCCAGTTGGTGATCGTGTTGCGCCGGACCACCGCCGAGCGGAAGTCCTCGGCCGGGTTGGTCGCGCGCAGGTAGACGCCGGAGTAACCGGGCGCGTACAGCCCCGGGCCGCGGACGTCGTTGTCGGTGATCTCGACGCTGAGCGCGCCGTCGACCCGGACCCCGAAGGCCTGGGCGCGGCCGGTCGCGACCAGCACGTTGCCGACGATCCGGGCGCGCGACGGCGCGTTGCCGGTGCCGGTGCCGGTCACCGTCACGACGCCCAGCGAGCTGACCTGGGTCTGCGTCATCGTGAACCGGTTGCCCTTGATCGTCACGTCGTCCGAGCCGCGGTACACCGTCGCCGAGGCCTTGGTCGTCGGGTTCACCCCGACGTTGCCGCGGACCGCGATGGCGTCGGCCGAGACCACGAAGATGCCGCCGTTGATCACGTTGCCCTCGACCGTCCAGCCGCGGCTGCGCGCCGCCGACGAGCTGCCCGAGATCGTCAGGGCGTAGTCGTTGCTGCGGCCCATCGCGTCGATCGTGTTGCCGCGGACCGTGAGGCCGTCGACGGTGTTGCCGTTGCCGGGCTCGGAGTCGAACTGCTGGACCAGGTTGGCGATGAACCGGCTCGCGGTCACCGTGCCGCCGCTGGTACCGCCGCCGAACGTGATGCCGTTGCGGTCGTTGTCGGTGGCGAGCACGTCGTCGATCACGGCGTTGTTGCTGCCCAGGTAGAGGTAGAACCCGTCGCCGGTGAAGCCGCGCGCGGTGACGCCGCGGATCGTGAGGTCGGGCGCCCCGGTCGCGAACACGCCGGCGCGGTGCTCGTCGGCCGTCTGCCGCGCGCGGTTGCCGTCCAGCGTGAGATCGCGGATCGCAACGCCGGCCGCGGCGACCTGGAGCAGCCGGACGCTGCCGGCGATGCCGGGCGCCTGCCGCAGCACGGCGCCATCGCGGGTCTCGCCGCGCAGCGTGACGCCGGCGGGGACCGAGAGACACCAGTAGCCCGCGCCACGGCCGACCACATAGCTGCCGACCGGGACCACGACCTCGGCGGCGCCGCTGTCGAGCGCGGCCTGGATCGCAGCGCGGTCGTCGGCGACGCCGTCGCCCACCGCACCGAAGTCGCGGACGCTGACCGAGCGGTCGAGCTCGGCGACCGAGGTCTCGACCTCGACCGCGGGCTCCACACCGCACGCGCTGATCACCGAGCCGACGAGGAGCGCAACCACCACCATCATTGAGCGTTGGGTCATTTGCTGTCGAACAGCGGATCGACCGGCGCTGCGGCGGGTCGAGCACGAGCGCCCCCACCGCAACCCGAACGACGATTGCGATGCGCCCTGAGGAGGCGGTTGCCCACACGCAGCGCAGCGGGCTATCTCCGACGGTGCCGCGCGTCGAGCGCGCCGGCACTCAGAGCATTCTCGAGCGCCGGGTGTGTGCTTCGGCCGCCACCGGGCGCCCTCCGTCCGACCGAGGAAACAACCGACCCGGATCAGAGATGGCAGACCTGGTGATACAGGTTCCAGCCGGTGCCCCCACCCGTCGCCGCTGCACCCGGCCGACGGCAGGCCGCAGGCGTTCCGATCTCATGGCAGGCGGTCCACGCCCTCGACCGGTTCCGTCGTGGAGCGCCGCGTCACCGGCGGCGCGCCGGCACCGCGCCAGGGCAAACGACGGCACCCCTCGTCGAGCCACGGCGAACAGATGCGCGCCGCCAGCACAACGGATACCTTCGCCGCCATGACGCGCGCGACCTCGCGATTTGCAAACCTCACCTTTCTGGCCGTCTTCGCTGCGTGCGCGCAGCCGATCGCGGTCGCGCCCCACCCGACGCCGCAGGCCGTCGCGACGGCCGAGTCAGCGACGTCGGCGGCTCCGGTGACGGTCGTCGCGCAGCCCCCGGCCGCTGTGCCGTCGGGCTACGACCAGCCGCCAAAACCGGTGCTCGACGTGCTTCACGCGCCGTCGCCGCCGCAGCCGCTGCTGAGCCCGACGAGTGACACGATCCTGCTGGTGTCGTGGGTCAACTACCCGCCAATGACACAGATCGCCGAACCGTTCCTGCGGCTCGCCGGCGTCCGGGTCGAGCCCCGGACGCGGCGCAAACACGACACGCCCGGCGGCTATGGCGTGTCGCCGTGCGCGCGCGCGTTCGCGCTCGTCGACGTAGCGAGCAGCCGCGAGACCCCGGTCGCGCTGCCGGCCGGCGGGTGCGCCGACAACGTCCTGTGGACCGCCGACGGCAAGCGGTTCGCGTTCCGCAACACCTCGCACGACGCCGTCGAGCTGTGGATCGGCGACGCGACGACCGGTGCGATCCGGCGGCTCGGCGACACCCGGCTCAACCCGATGCTCGGCAGCTCGATGCAGTGGCTGGCCGACCAGAAGACCCTGCTGGTCAAGCTCGTGCCCGACCGCGCCGGCCCGCCACCCGCGGGCTCGGATGCCACCGGTGCCGGCCCGAGCATCCAGGAGACCGACGGCAAGTCCGGCGAGAGCAGCACCTACGAGGCCCGCGACACGCTCGCCAGCAAGCACGACGAGGACCTGTTCGAGTACTACTCGACCAGCCAGCTGGCGCTGGTCGACGCCGCCACCGGCGCCGTCACCCGGATCGGCAAGCCTGCGTCGTTCACCGAGGTCGCGGCGGCGCCCGACGGCGACCACGTCCTGGTGACCGCGATCCGCAAGCCGTACTCGTACGCCGTGACCGCCGACCGGTTCGCCCACGACGTCGAGGTCTGGGACCGCGGCGGGCGCGTCGTGCGCGCGCTCGCCCAGCTCCCGATCGCCGATCGCGTGCCGATCCGCGGCGTGCCGACCGGGCCGCGCGAGTTCGCGTGGCGCCGGACCGAGTCCGCCACGCTGACCTGGGCCGAGGCCCTCGACGGCGGCGACTGGAACACCAACGTGCCGGCGCGCGACAAGGTGATGATCCAGCGCGCGCCGTTCGCCGGTGCCGCGACCGAGCTCATGCGCACCGAGCAGCGGTTCAGGGGGCTGGAGTGGAGCGAGCAGCCGCACGTCAGCCTGCTGCACGAAGAGGACGTCAACCGCCGCTGGCAGCGCACGTTCGTCGTCGACGTCGACGACGCGAAGTCGAAGCCCCGCGTGCTGTGGGACCTGTCGAGCGACGAGCGCTACAAGGACCCCGGCGAGGCCGTGTACCGCGTGCTGCCCAACGGCCAGCGGGTGGTGCGCCAGGACGGCGACGCGATCTTCCTGCGCGGCCAGGGCGCATCACCCGAGGGTGATCGGCCGTTCGTCGATCGCCTCGATCTGAAGACCCGCAAGTCCGAGCGGCTGTTCCGCAGCGACAAGCAGTCGCTCGAGCGCCTCCTCGACTTCACCGGCACGGCGCGCAGCTTCCTGACCTGGCGCGAATCGCCCAGCGATCCGCCGAACGCGATGCTGCGCACCCTGGGCGAGCCAGTGGCAGCCGCGCCGGTGCCCGGCGAGGCCGCGATCACCTCGACCGCGCGCGCCGTCACCCACCTCGCCGATCCGACCCCGGCGGTGCGCGCGATCAAGAAGCGGCTGGTCAGGTACAAACGCAAGGATGGCGTTGATCTGTCGTTCACGCTGTACACGCCGCCGGACTACCACGAGGGCATGCGCGTCCCCGCCATCCTGTACGCGTATCCGCTCGACTACGCCAGCGCCGCGACCGCCGGACAGGTCGCCGGCTCGGAGCAGCGCTTCACCCTGCTGCGCAACTACCAGCTGCTGCTGCTATCCGGATACGCGATCATCGACAACGCGGCCTTCCCGATCGTCGGCGATCCCAAGAAGGCCTACGATACCTACCTCGAGCAGCTGGTCGATGACGCCCGCGCCGCGATCGACAAGGCGGTGGAGCTCGGGGTGGTCGATCGCGACCGCATCGGCATCACCGGCCACAGCCACGGCGCGATGATGACTGCGAACCTGATCGCGCACACCGACCTGTTCCGCGCCGGCGTCGCCACCAGCGGCGCGTACAACAAGACGCTGACGCCGTTCGGCTTCCAGAACGAGCGGCGGTCGGTGTGGAAGTCGCAGCCGGTGTATCTCAAGGTCTCGCCGTTCTTCTTCGCCGACAAGATCAAGCTGCCGCTGCTCATCATGCACGGCATGGAGGACGCCAACCCGGGCACCACGCCGATCCAGGCGGTGAAGTTCTACGAGGCGATCCGCGGCAACGGCGGCATCGCGCGGCTGGTGATGCTGCCCCACGAGCCGCACTGGTACGCGGCGATGGAGTCGAACGAGCAGCTCGCCTACGAGATGCTGCGCTGGTTCGACAAGTACGTCAAGAACGCGCCGCCCAGCGCCCGCGAGCCCGAGCCTCGGACCTCCGCCGCGCGGCACCGCTAGCATTCCATTTAGTATCCTGCGTTAGACTGCGCGCATGCGAACCACTGCCGTCGTCGTGCTCGCGCTCGGTTTCTCAATACTGGCCAGCTCCGCGCTCGCCCAGAACGTCGTCCGCTACGAGCCCAAGGAGGCCGATCTCAAGTACGTATTCGGCGTCGCCAAGCCGGTCGCGACCGTCAAGCGCGGCGAGATCATCGACACCCGGACGTTCGACTGCTTCGGCAATGCCATCCAGAAGCCGGGCGACACGCTCGCCAAGATCAAGGGCGACAATCCGCTGACCGGCCCGTTCTACATCGAGGGCGCCGAGCCTGGCGACACGCTGGTCGTCAAGATCCTCGAGCTGACGGTCGACAGCAACCAGGGCGTCGGCGCGCTCGCCCCCGGATTCGGCGCGCTCAACACGACCAACTACACGCCGATGCTGCACGCGCCGGTGCCCGAGAAGATCTGGTTCTATCCTATCGATCGCGCGAAGAACGAGGCCACGTTCCGCGCGCTCGACTCGAAGTTCACGACGCAGATCCCGCTGCACCCGTTCCTGGGCTGCCTGGGCGTGGCGCCGCCGCTCGAGTCGCGCAGCTCGGTGACGCCGGCCGAGCACGGCGGCAACATGGACGCGCCCGAGGCCAGCGTCGGCAACACCGTGTACTTCCCGGTCACCGTCCGCGGCGCGCTGCTGTTCCTGGGCGATGGCCACGCCCAGATGGGCGACGGCGAGATCGCCGGCACCGCGATCGAGGTGCCGATGCACGCCCGCCTCCAGGTCGACGTGATCAAGGGCCAGAAGATCGCCTGGCCACGGTTCGAGAACAGCCACGAGATCATGGCGCTCGGCGCCTACCGCCCGCTCGATGACGCGCTGCGGATCGCGTTCACCGAGCTGATCGGCTGGATCCACGCCGAGACCGGCATGTCCGAGCTCGACGCGTACCAGCTGCTGTCGCAGGTGGGCAAGGTCCACGTCACCGAGATGGTCGACCCCAACTACGTCATCATCGCCTCGGTCGACAAGAAGTTCCTGCCGCCGCGCAAGAACAAGAAGCCCTGGTAGCTCACGGCGGCCGGAGCACCCGCTCGGCCGCGCTCGCGCTCGCGCTCCAGCTTGGCCTGGAGCTCGGCCTCCGTCGGTAGGTACCGGCAGTACGTCGCCGCGATGATCTGCTCGTTATCCTCGGGCAACGTGGCCCCGCGAAGGGTGCCGTACCTTGCTCATTCTCGTCGACGAGCGCGCATACCTGGCGTGGTGACTCTGCGCGCGACCGACGACCTCGCCTTCAAGTCGCTCGACCACGCCGCCGCCGCCGGCCATGCCGCGGTCTCCGTCCAGCATGTCATCGCCGCGCGCAAGGACCTCCGGCCATGACGTCCGGCCGCCGGACACTCCGCGTGCCGTCGCCCTGCGACCTGTACGCCGAGCCACCACTCGGTCCGCTGCTCCTGCTCGACCTCGCCGCGGCGGTCGCCGCCAACGCCCTCCGCGCCCACCACGTCGCCGTCGCCGGTGACGTCTTCCCCGATGAGACCGACGAGGTCACCGCCGCGCGCATCCTGGCCCACGCCTGCGACCAGCTCGGCCGTGAGCGTCCGGCCGTTTTGCACCGATAGTCGGGCCGCGGGCCCTGGCGCACTTGACCGCGGGCGAGGCTCGGTGGCATGGCCAAGCGCTCCTCGCCTGCAACTCCTCGTCACTGGACCGAAGCCGACGCACGCGGCGTCCTCGACGACTGGAAGCGTAGCGGCGAAACACTCGAGGCATTTGCCCGATCACGCGGACTGGTTCCACAGCGGCTGGCGTGGTGGCGGAAACGGCTGAGCGCGAGTCCGGCAGGTCCAGCATTGACGTTGGTCCCGGCGGCCGTGGTCGGCATCGAGCCGGCGGCGCCGACGGCGGTGATCCGGCTGCCACAGGGGATCGTGATCGAGCTGGCCAGTGCGTCGCCACAGTGGGTCGCGGCGCTGGCGCGCGAGCTGACGAGGCCGGCGACGTGATCCTCTTGCCTCGTGCCGTGCGGGTGTACTTCCGATCGCGCCGAGGAAGAAGCGCTCGAGATCGACCCGTTCGGGATCCCACTTGAGCGTTCCGTCGAGCGTCTTGACGATCGCTGCTTCCGGCCGCTGCGCGGCGTGATGATGCTTGACGCGCCATCGACACCGTATCGAGGACGGCTCAGGATGCGATCAAGGGGCCCAGCGCTCGGGATCCAACTGAGCCAGCCGAAGCATCTCGTCGAGCTGCACTAGTTTCTCGCGTGAGAGCGCACCCGCGCGTTCAACCAGCTCGGCGCTGTCCAAGGTCGTAAGCCAGTCGCAAAGGATGCGGTCGGGCTCAGGAACCGCAACGCGAAGTACGCCTGCACGCGAGAGCCCCTCCTTTTCGCCCACCGACAGTTCGACGATGCCGCGGCTATCGTTCGCCGGAGCCACGATCCACATCGCTCGAACCGCGAGCGTTGCTGCTGCCGCCGACGAAAGCAGCACCACTGGGCGGAGGTTCCCTCGCCAGAGGAAGTCCTCGAAGGCGAGATCACATCGACTCCACCAGATGTCACCCCGCTGCATAACGCCAACGTTACACGCGGGCGATTCGATGTCGAACTCGGCCCGTGATGTGATGATGCGCACGCCGCGCTTGTCGCACCACGGCGGGACCGATGGGGTCCGTGCAGCGGTTACCGATCGCATACACGATCCTCGGGTCCTGCCGCCTTGCCGGCGTCGACCCGCGCGAGTACCTCGCCGACGTCCTGCCGCAGCTGACCGGCCGCATCCGCCTCATGGACCTGCCGGCGCTGCTGCCGTCGCGCTGGGGTGCGCACCGGCGGTGACGGCGGTGACCGTCGCGACCGTGGCTGCCGCGCAGGACTGATCTGGCGCTGCCACAGGCTGGCGCCGCGCTCAAGCACGGCCCGGGATTTCGGCTGGATTCGGCCGGACGCTCACGCTCGGCCAGATCCTCCACGACTACCGCCGCCACGTCCTTGCCCGGCTCGCCCTCGAGCGCCGGGCCGACCCATTCTGAGCTGACCTACCCGCGAGCCGAGGCCGCTAACACGGCGCGCTCCACCGTCCGCTCCGGACGCGGCTCACTGCCAACGTGTCTGCAACGAGCCCACCTCAGCCAAGCCGGTCACTGCCAGCCGATCTGCAACCAGGCTGCCTCAGCCCCGCCGACCTGCTGCCAACCGATCTGCAACGAGCCCTGTCTCTGGGCGTGCAACGCAACAGGACGGGTGGCGCGCCGGGCTCGTCCCGTGGATCACTCGATCGCGAACGTCGAGACCCGGAGCGATCCGCGGAACACGAGGAACACGTCGTGGCGGCCACCGCCATCGGCGAGCGGTGCGGTCACCGTGGTGTAGGTGTACACAGCGCCCGTGGCGGGAACCTGCGCGGTGCCGAGCAGGCGGCCCGCCGGGCCGTCGAGACGGACCTCGATCGAGCCGCCGCCGGCCGCGCTCGCGACCTCGGCGGAGAAGCTCCGGGTGCGCCGGCCCAGGTCGGCGTCGCCGAACTTGAGCCAGTCGCCGGCGGTCGCGGCGATCGCCTCGCCGAACTCCTTGGTCTCGTCGACCAGCTCGATGCCGAGGTGATCGTCGAAGTCGATCGCGCGGGTCTCGCGGCTGAGCTTGCGCGCCGGGATGTCCTCGCCGCGCACGCTGACCATGCCACGCTGCCGGATGTCGGCCGACGACGCGCCGACCATCACGTCGTGCTTGCTGGTCTCGACCACCCAGCGGCCGCGGGTCACGTCCCAGTGGGCGAGGTCCGAGACCGGGACGGTCAGGCGGATGGTCCTGGTCTGTCCGCGGCCCAGGTGCACGCGCTGGAACGCGCGCAGCTGCCGGTTCGGCAGGACGTCGCGCGACTGCTGCTGCCGGGTGTAGAGCTGGACGACCTCGTCGCCGGCGCGGTCCGACGTGTTGGTGACGTCGACCTGGACGGTGAGATCGTCGCGCTCGCCGAGCGCGCGCTCGCTGACCCGCAGATCGCGGTACTTGAAGCTCGCGTACGACAGGCCGTGGCCGAACGCGTAGAGCGGCTGGCCCTCGAAGTACTGGTACGTCCGCTTGGCCTTGATGATGTCGTACTCGAGGATATCCGGCAGATCGCTCGCCTGGCGATACCAGGTCTGGGTCAGGCGCCCGGCCGGGTTGACGTCACCGAACAGCACGTCGGCCAGCGCGTGGCCGGTCTCCTGGCCGCCGTGGCTGGTCCACAGGATCGCCGGGACGTTGTCCTGCTCCCAGGTGATCGTCATCGGATAGCTCATCTCGAGCACGAGGACGGTGTGCGGGTTGGCGGCGCGAACCGCCTTGACCAGCGCCGCCTGGCTCTCGGCGAGATCCATCGTGAGCCGGTCGTGGTCCTCGCGACCGTTGATGAACGGCATGCTGCCGACCACGACGACGGCGGTGTCGGCGTCCCTGGCCGCGGCGATGGCCGCGTCGGTCCCGCTCTGGATGACCTGCCGCCGGAACCGCGACGCGCCGGCGACGGTGGTGGCGGTCAGCGCGAGCGCGCCATCGCCGGCCACGGTCAGGTAGACCTCCGGACCGGACCAGTCGAACGCCTTCTCGTAGCCCGCGTAGCGGATCGCCACCGTGCCGTCGGGCTGGGCCTCGAGCACGAACTGCTGCTGGACGAACCAGTCGTGCGGCTGCGCCGCGATGTTCGCGAAGTTGGGGCCGAAGTTGAAGCGATCGACGTACTTGTTGTTCGCGGCGCTGCGCAGGGTCACGATGCCGCGGCCCCAGTCGAACACGTCGAACTGCTCGGTCGGACCGGCGCTGGTCGCGCTGACCCGGAGGACGTCGCCGTCGGCGCTCGCGCCGGCGGTGATGTACTTGCCGGTGGCGACGTCCTGGAGCGCGATGCGATCCACGGCCTCGGTGGCGACCACCGTCGCGCCGCTCCCCAGCCGTTCACGGATCCCGGCGACCGGCGTGACGCGGTACGACAGCGCGCCCGAGTACCAGTCGGTGTACAGCGTGTCGGCGAGCGGCCCGATCACGGCGACCTTCCTGGTCGCCCGGGCGTCGAGCGGCAGGGTCCGGCCGGCGTTCTTGAGCAGCACGATCGCCTCGGCGGCGGTCTGCCGCGCGAGCTGCTTGTGCGCGGCGGTGTTGATCACCGCCGGCGTGATGCGCGCGAACGGCCCGCCGTCGGGATCGAAGTCTCCCAGCCGGAACCGGATCGAGAGCACGTGGCGGACCGCCTTGTCGACGTCGGACTCGGCGAGCAGGCCCTGGTCGAGCGCGGCCTGGAGGTTCGCGATCGTCGGATCGCTGACCTGGTTGTCGACGGTGAAACTGTCGAGTCCGGCGGTGAGCGCGGCCGCGAAGCCCTCCGCGTTGGTCGCGTAGTACTGCTCCGAGCCGGTCAGGTTGTACGGCGCGAACGCGTCGGACACGTTGTACAGCGTGCGCCTGGTCCACGACCGCACGACGTCGTTGAGCTCGGGGTTGACCGTGTTGGGACGGCCGTTGACCAGGTTGTACGAGGCCATGACGCCGGTCACGGCGTCGGCGGCGATCGGCAGCTTGAACGCGAGCTCGTCGTACTCCTTCTTGACCCGGGGCCGCAGGTTCGACGAGGTCGTGTCGCGGCGGACCTCGTTGTTGTTGGCGAGGTAGTGCTTGAGCACCGGCGCGGTCTTGAGATAGACCGGATCATCGCCCTCGAGGCCCTGGCCGTACGCGGTCGCGATCATGCCGGTCAGGCGCGCGTCCTCGGAGTAACCCTCCTCGTTGCGTCCCCAGCGCGGATCGCGCAGCAGGTTGACGACCGGCGCCCAGAGCTGGACGCCCCACACCCGTGGCGCGAGGACGTTGAAGCCGCGTGCCTCGTCGCCCGTGGCGGCGCCGACGCGTCGGATCAGCGCCGGATCCCAGGTCGAGGCCAGGCCGATCGCCTGCGGGAACACGGTGCCGTTGGCGGTCACCACGGCGCCGTTGTTGTCGCGATCCGTGGTCCACGCCACGCCATGGAGCGCCTCGGTGCCGGTCTTGAACGGCGGCATCCCGAGCCGCGGGATCGCCGGCTGGAACTGGTGCAGCAGCGAGAGCTTCTCGGCCAGGGTCAGCCGGCCGAGCAGATCGTCGATCCGCACGCGCATCGCCAGCCGGGGGTTCTGGAATGGCGGCGCCTTGGCCGCGGTGGCAGTCGTGCGCTCCGCGTGGAGTCGGTCCACGCCGTGGAGCGACGCCGCGAGACTCACAGCAATCAAGAAGACGATCGGGCGAAACCCGGGCCGAGATCTCATGACTTCCCTCCGGCCTCGCAATGAATATGTCGCGAGGCGGACGCACGATAATCGGGTCGATCTGGTTTCGTCGAGCCCGATTGTCATGAGAACTCATGAGAACTCCGTCCACGGCGGTATTGCCGAGTTATCCGGAAACCGACATTACGATTCTCGGTCGGGCGCACGTGCGCCTACGAATTATCCAGAGTTGGTGTACTGGCGGTGTTCGTCGCCAGCACGATCGCAACGGAGGCCACCCCGGCAGCGACGTCGAGCCGCGCGCCATCCGGAGTCGATGTCACGACTCCACCACTCGCGGAAATCGTGTTCTGCCCCACCAGCAGCACGCCCCACGTAGCCGATGCCGCCCTGCGTTCGACCCGGATCTCGCGGCCGGCACGCGAGATCGCGAAGCTCGCGCCGTCGCCGCCCGTCATCGTCGGGACCGACACCGTGACCTGCGCGCCTTCGCACAGCTCGTAGACGCGGAGCGTCACACCGTCCGCATAGTCGTAGTCCGGCCGGTCGTCGCGCCCGCCCATCGCGATCACCGCTCCCGGGCGCGCCAGCACCGGCACGGTGTCGAACCCGTGCTGCTCTCGCACCCAGCGCGGGCCCTCCACCACCGTGCCGCGCAGGACATCCGTCCACCGCCCGGCCGGCACGTAGTACGAGACCTCGCCGGCAGCCGAGAACACCGGCGCGACGAGCACATCACCGCCCAGCATGTACTGGCGCTCGAGGTGCGCGCACGCCGGATCGTCGGGGAACGCCAGCGCCATCGGTCGCATCACCGGGAGGCCGTCCTGATGGGCGGTCACGGCCGCGCCGTACAGGTACGGCATCAGGCGGTGCTTGAGCGTGACGAACCGGCGCAGGATGTCGACCGCCTCCTCGTCGAACAGCCACGGCACCCGGTACGACTGGTTGCCGTGCAGCCGGCTGTGCGATGACAGCAGGCCAAACGCGATCCAGCGCTTGAACACCGCCGGATCCGGTGTGCCCTCGAAGCCGCCGATGTCGTGGCTCCAGAACCCGAACCCGCACATCGCCAGCGACAGGCCGCCGCGCAGGGTCTCGGCCATCGACTCGAACGTGGTCGTCGAGTCGCCGCCCCAGTGCACCGGGAACCGCTGACCGCCCACGGTCGCCGATCGGGCGAACACGACCGCCTCGCCCGCGCCGCGGTGCTCGGTCAGGAGCTCGAACACGGTCTGGTTGTAGATCTGGGTGTAGAAGTTGTGCATCCGCTCGGGGTCCGAGCCGTCGAAGTAAACGACGTCGGTCGGGATGCGCTCGCCGAAGTCCGACTTGAAGCACGACACGCCCATGTCGAGCAGCGCGCGCAGCTTGCCGGCGAACCACGCCCGCGCCGCCGGGTTGGTGAAGTCCACGAGCGCCATCCCGGCCTGCCACAGGTCGGTCTGCCAGACGTCGCCGTCGGGCTTGCGCAGCAGATAGCCGCAGGCCATGCCCTCGGCGAACAGCGCCGACTGCTGCGCGATGTACGGGTTGATCCACACGCAGGTGCGCAGGCCGCGGCCCGCGAGCCGCGCGAGCATGCCGTGCGGATCGGGGAACGCCCGCCGGTCCCACTCGAAGTCGCACCAGTGGAACTCGCGCATCCAGAACGTGTCGAAGTGGAACACCGACAGCGGCAGGCCGCGCGCGGCCATCCCGTCGAGGAAGCTCGTCACCGTCGCCTCGTCGTACGAGGTCGTGAACGACGTGGTGAGCCACAGCCCGAACGACCACGCCGGCGGCAGCGCGGGGCGGCCGGTCAGCGCGGTGTACTTGCGGAGGATGTCCGCCGGCGTCGGCCCGTAGATCACGAGGTACTCGAGCGACTGACCCGCCACGCTGAACTGCACCCGCGACACCATCTCGGAGCCGACCTCGAACGACACCCGACCGGGATGGTTGACCAGCACGCCGTAACCGCGATCGGTCAGGTAGAACGGGACGTTCTTGTAGGCCAGATCGCTGCACGTGCCGCCGTCCTCGTTCCAGACGTCGATCGCCTGGCCGTTCTTGACCAGCGGGCCGAAGCGCTCGCCCAGGCCGTAGACGCTCTCGCCGACGCCGAGCCCGAGCTGCTCGTGCACGTACGACCCGCTGCCGGCGACCTCGATCGCGCCCATGCCGGCGCGACCGCTCCCGGTCAAGACCCGGCCGCCAGCGACGAACTCGAGCCCCCAGCCGCCGCGCAGGAACCGGGCCGACAGCGCGCCGGCGGTCAGCGCGACCTCGGGCTCGGTCGTGATCTCGACCGCCACCGGCTCGGTGGCCAGTCCGAAGTCCGGACGCCTGGGCACAGCGCCGCGGAAGTGACTGACCTCGACCCGGATGACGTCGGCCATCGGCGACGAGCAGGTGACCGTGATGACCGGCGTGTCCAGGGTGTCGGCCCGCCCCGCCAGCGCGCGGGTCGATGCGTACACCGTGAGCACGTCGCGACCCGCCGTGGCGCTGTGCAGCTCGACCGGATGCAACGCCCGCACGCCCTCGCGCTTCTGCCAGTAGCCCTTGGTGAACTTCATCGTGTCCTAGCCCTTGATCGCGCCCGCGGTGACTCCCCGGATCAGCGTGCGCTGGAACAGCAGGAAGAACGCCACCGCGGGGAGGATGCCGATCAGCGCCGACGCGCTGGTGGTGGTTGCGTCCATGAATCGCTGGCCCTGCAGCACGCCGAGCGCGACCGGGACGGTCTGGTTGTCGTTCGAGATCAGGAACACCAGCGGCAAGAAGAACTCGTTCCAGGTCCAGATGAAGAAGAACGCGAACAGGACCGACACGGTCTGCCAGCTCACCGGCACGACGATCCACACCAGCGTCCGCCAGTTCCCGGCGCCGTCGATCGCGGCCGCGTCGAGCAGGTCCCTGGGAAAGTGGTCGTAGACCGACGACAGGAGGTAGGTGCCGAACGCGCTCTGGATCACGGTGAAGATGATGATCACGACCGCGAGCGAGTCGTAGAGGTGGAGCGACTTGGACAGGTAATACAGCGGATAGACCAGCGCCTCTTGCGGGAGCAGGTTGGCGGCCAGGAAGAAGAACAGAAACCAGATCCGGCCGCGCACCTTGCCGATCCCGAGCGCGTACGCGTTCATCACCGACACCGCGACGCCGAGCACGGCGACCGCGCTGCTGACGACGAGGCTGTTGACCAGCTTGCGGGTGAAGTCGACCCGGTGCCAGAACTCGACGACGCCGGCGAGGTTCAGCGACCGCGGGAGCGCGATCGGACCGCGCGTCGCGTAGTCCGCCGGCGTCTTCACGGCGTTCAGCGCCACGACCAGGAACGGGGCGATGGTCAGGAGCAAGACGATCACGAGCCCGATCAGGACGGCGTGGCGCGCCCACCCGCGGCGGTGATGGTCCCCGCCGGAGGCGCGACCGGACACCGGGTCAGCCATTCGAACGCTCGCCGCGGGCCTGGAGGCGCAGGAACACGAAGCTCAGGCCCAGGATGATGGCGGTGAGCACGGTCGAGATCGCCGAGCCATAGCCGACGTTGGCCTTCTCGAAGAAGTTCTTGTAGGCGAAGTACGAGGGCACCAGCGTGGCGTCCCCCGGACCGCCGCGGGTCAAGACGAAGATCTGGCCGAAGATCTTGAGCGCGGCGATCGTGGTCGTGACCAGCACGACGTAGATCTCCGGCTTGAGCAGGTGGACGGTGATGTTGGTGAACCGCTGCCGCCACGTCGCACCGTCGATCTCGGCCGCCTCGTAGACCTCCGGGTCGATGCGCTGGAGGCCGGCCATGAACACCACGACCGGATACCCGATCTGCACCCAGACCAGGACCGCCATGACGCTGTACAGCGCGTAGTCCGGATCGCCCAGCCAGTTGCGGGTGAGCGACGGCAGGCCGACGGCCTGCAGGAGCGAGTTCAGCGCGCCGTAGCTCGGGTGGAGGATCCACCCCCAGACGATGCCGGCGATCGCGACCGGCAGGACCTGCGGCAGGTAGAAGCCGGAGCGGAACACGCTGGCGGTGCGGCTGCTGAACGCCACCGCCACGTAGTCGAACAGGAGGGTCGCGAGCACCAGCCCGACGAGCGTCGGGATGATCGCCATCGCGACGACGAGCAGCGCGATGTGCCGGAACGACGCCCAGAAGCTCGGGTCGTGCGCGAGCCGGATGTAGTTGGTGAGGCCGATCCACGACGGCATCCCCACGCCCTGCCAGCGCGTGAAGCTCACCCCGATCGTCATCGCCAGCGGCACGACCACGACGGCGATCGACAGGACGAGGCCCGGGATCAGGAAGACCAGGTACCCCGATCGACCGAGCCCTCGCGCCATTCACTTGCCCAGGTTGGCCGCGGCATCCTGGTAGGGCCGAGCGATCTCGTCGAGCACCTGCGCCGGCTTCTTCGAGCCGTTGATCAGCTCCTGCACGCCGGCGACCAGGACGTCGTAGTAGCCGGGCGCCGGCCAGTCGGGATAGAACGCGAGCCCGTCCTGCGCCGACACGGCGTTGAAGTTCGCGATCAGCTCGCGGTTCTTCGCATCCTTGATGCTCGCCGGATCGGCGGCGACCGGGACGCCGCCGGAGTTGCCGAGCAGCTCCTGGATCTCCGGCTTGAGCGTCTGATCGATGAAGTCGTACGCCAGCGACTTGTTCTTCGACTTCGTCGGGACGACCCAGAGGTTGCCGCTCGAGCCCGGGTGCAGCTTGTTGCCGGGAAACAAGAACGTGCCCCACTGGAACGTCTTGATCTGATCGGCGAACCGTCCGTACCACCAGCTCCCCGAGATCATCATCGGGAACTTGCCCTGCGCGAACGCCACACCCATGTCCTCGGCGCGAATCCCCGCGGAGTCCTTGGGGATGAAGCCCTTGGTGACCCAGTCGGCAAAGCCCGTCGCACCGAACGTCAACTCGGGGCCGTGGAAGTCGACCTTGCCGTCGTAGACCTGGTAGGCGGTGACGAACTTGCGATCTGCCTTCGACAGCGCGAGCAGGTAGAAGATCTGCTGCGCCGGATACTCGGCGCCGGCGACCGACAGCGGCGGCACGCCCGCCTTGACGAACGTCGCCATCGCGCTCTCGAGCTCGGCGAGGCTGCCGGGGACCTTCACGCCCTGCTTGTCGAACAGGTCCTTGTTGTAATAGACCATCACGAACTCGCCGTAGTTGGGGACGCCGTACCACTTGTCCCCGCCCATGACGCCGCGCGCGTCGTAGCGCGCCGTGGTCTGCAGGCTCGGGCTCAACCGCTTGTCCCAGCCGCGCCTGGTCGCCTCGGCGGTGAGGTCGGTCAACAGGCCCTGCTTGGACAACAGGCCCGCCGTGGCGTTGCCCTTGTTGTACTCCATGATGTCGGGCGCCTCGTCCGAGTTGAGCACCATCCCGGCGTTCTGCTGGATCTGCTCGAAGCCCTTCTCCTCGAACTTCACCGTGACACCGGGGTGCGCCTTCTCGAAGTCGGCGATCGCCTGCTTCCAGGCGATGCCCATGGCGCTGTTGGGCGGCTCGTAGTGCCACAGCTTGAGGACCCCACCGGCCTGCGGGGCGGGTGGGGCCTGCGAGCCGGCGGTCTCCGCCGGGCGGGGCTTGTCCTTGCAGCCGGTGACTGCGAGCGAACCGACTGCCAGCAGCGCAGCCAGCGTGATGGCCATTCTCGATCCGAGCATCGCTGTCCTCCTGATTTGCTCGCGCAGACTAAGCGAATCCGCCTGGTCGCGCAAATCAACCTGTCGGCGCACTTGCGCGGATCGCGCGCCCGCTCAGGCCCGTGTGCGCTTGCCGTGCGCGCTGCACGCGCCCGACATGTGCGCGACAAGGAAGTCGCGCAGCAGCGCCACCCGGTGCGGCAGGTGCCGCGTCGCGTGGGTCAGGAGCTGGAGCTGAACCGTCGCGGTATACCTCGGCAGGACCTGGACGAGGGCGCCGGCCTCGACGTGCGCCGACGCGATGAAGCTCGGCAACAGTGCGATCCCCAGCCCGGCCACGGTCGCCTCGACCACGAACCCGAGGTGATCGCCGGCGACGACCGGCGCGACCGGCACCGACTCCTCGCCGCGCGGGCCGGTCAGCTCCCAGCGCTCTCGATCGCTGCCCAGCGCGATCGCGTCGTGCCGCGCGAGGTCGGCGAGCGCCCGCGGCTTGCCGCGCGCCTCCAGGTAGCTCGGCGCGGCGTGGAGCTGGTGCACGGTTTCGCCGATCCGCCGGCTGACCAGCGACGAGTCCGGCAGCCGCCCGACGACGATCGCGAGGTCCGCCTGATCGCCGACCAGCGCCGCGGCCCGTGCGGTCGCGCTGAGCTCGATCCGGATCCTCGGGTAGGTCCGCAGGAACACCGCGATCAGCGCCGCCAGCGCCGGCGCGATGTCGGCCGGCACCGCGATCCGGACCATGCCGTGCGGCGCGCGCGCGGCATCGAGCGCCACCGCGGTCGCCTCGTCGAGCCCGGCCAGCGCCTCGCGGACCCGCTCGAAGTACGCCCGCCCGACCTCGGTCAGCGCGACACGGCGCGTCGTCCGCTCCAGGAGCGCGACCCCGAGCTCCTCCTCCAGCTTGGCGACGCTGCGGCTGATCGAGGACGTCGGCAGCCCGAGTGCGGTCGCCGCGGCGGTGAACCCGCCGGCCTCGACGACGCGCAGGAAGGTGGCGGCGCGGTTGAGATCCATCCTTGTCGTATAGGCAACAATGCCTTGCTCGTCCAGCCATTGGTGTCCGCGCAGCAAGGATCTAGGATAGCGGACAACCAGCTGTTCATCGCGCAAAGGAGCTTTGTCATGTCGGTTCGCGCCAAGGTCCCCGCTATCGCTCGCACACTGCTCGGACTTGCGTTCGTGGTGTTCGGGCTCAACTACTACCTGCACTTCCTGCCCCCGCCGGTGATGTCGGCCGACGCCATGGCGTTCGGCGGCGCCTTGACCGCCGGCAAGATCTTCTCGATCACCAAGCCGATCGAGATCGCCGCCGGCCTGGCCCTGCTGGGGAACCGCTTCGTCCCGCTCGCCCTCACCCTGCTCGCGCCGATCGAGATCGGAATCATCACCTTTCACGCCGTGTTCGAGCCGTCCGGCCTACCGGTGGTCGTGATCCTCATCGCGTTGACGATCTACCTCGCGTGGAGCTACCGCTCGGCGTTCGCACCGATGCTGCACGCGCGGGTCGAGCCGACCACCGGCGAGGCCGTCGCCGCCCGCCGCACCGCGGCCGCGTGACCGGTCCCGTTCGTCGGGGGCCACGCCACCTCGGCCGAGTTCTCGATGCCGAGCTGCACGCGGCGTGACCGTGGGAGCACCAGCACCTTCGTCAGTCGGAACGGTGGCGGGAAGATGAGGCCACCACGATGAACGTGGTGTCATCCGTCATTTCTTGAAGCCCACAGCCATCGATTCTGGCCCTGCGAGGTGCTCGACATAACAGCCACGAAAGCCGGCATCATCCAGCCAGGTCAAGCAATCAGCCCCCGTGTAGTCGAAGCCTCCGGGGCTCTCCAGCAACACGTGAAGACTCATCATCAGTCCGAATGCGTTCTTGGCGCGTTCGTCATCTATCATCATGTCGTAGATGACCACGGCTCCGCCGGGCGGCAGCGCATCGAAGGCCTTTTGCAGCAGCATGCGCTTGGTCGGCAAATCCCAGTCATGCAGGACGTGTCCGAATGACAACACGTCGGCAGACGGCAATGGATCGGAGAAGAAACTCCCGGCCGAAAACTTCATTCGCTTCGCCAGTCCGGCTTCGGCGGCCGCGCGCTCGAAGAACGGCGCCATCGGCGCGAGATCGAAGCCGATGCCGTGGAGCTGCGAATGCCGTGACAGGACGCCGCGCAGCATGGTTCCCGCGCAGCAACCGATATCGGCCAACGTTTTGTATTCCGGCCACGGGAACTTCTCGGCGAGCGCCAATGTTGCGCCCAGCGCGCCCGCGTGCATCGCTCGTTGGACCTTTTCGACTCGTACAGGATCGGAATACAAAGCGTCGAAGTGGTCGCCTTCGCCGGCGGTCGCCTTGCTCTGCGGCTGACCGGTGCGGAGCGCAGCCGTCAGATGCCGCCAGGTGTCGTACCAATGCACATCTGCAACCTCGAGAAGTCCGGTCATGTCGGATTCCGGATTCACGCGATTGAGAAAGGTATTCGCGCCACGTGCGTTCTTGTACAGGGCGCCATCGTGCTCCAGGAACCCGAGCGCGACGAGCGCGTCGAGGAAGTCCCGCGCACCACGGGGATGCAGGCCGAGGCGCTTGGTCAATTCGGAGAGCTCGAGGGGCCGTTCGGCCAGGACGGTGAAAAGCTTCAATTCGACCGCTGACAGCAACACCCTCGACTCCCAGAACCCCAGCCCGGTGCGAAGCACTTGCCAGATCCCTTGATCAGAAGCGAGGTCGTAACGGCTCTGGGCCCGGTCCGGCTCGAAGATTCGCCGCACCGGCGTCGTATCATGAAAATCCGTGAAATGGATCGCCTTGCCATTCTCCAGTACCCACGAGTGCACGAACTCCACCGTGCACGCTCGCCCGGTCCGAGCGCTGCGCATGGAGTGCGTACCGAAGACCACCACGCGATTTCCGGATTCCAGGAACTCGCGCGGCATCGGGCGGATTTCCTGGAACAGCGTGCGGGCGTGCTTCATGAACGCGCGCACCTCTGCGTGACCCTTCTTCGTCCCACCGAGCCCATGGTCGCTCATCCCGTCGGGATGCGTCCACGAGATCTCCGGGTGGAACAGCGCAAGCGCTGCATCGAGGTCGCCGCGACGAAAAGCCTCATACGAAGCACGAATGAGATCAGCGTTGGTTGGCATGGCAGCTTCCTTGGCTCATTGGCGTTGGCCCTTGATGATTCCCGGAAAATGGGCCTCGAGCGTGCGCTGTATCCCCGCGCGCCAGCTGATCTCACAGCGACCGATGAGCCGCTCGCGCAAGCTATTGTCGAAGCCAATGGTCTCTCGGCTGAAATCGCTCGGCTCCAGCTTCGCCTTCACGCCGGTGATCTCGGCCATGTGGGTGAGCATGTCGGTGACGCCGACGATCTCGTCATGGCCCCAGTTCACCACCCGCGCGGGGACCGACGCCACGTCCCAGAGCAGCGGAGTTTGTCGCACGATATCGTCGGTGTGGATCGGATTGCACAAGTTCTGCCCTTGCCTTGGAATTGCCACCGCTTCGTCGCCGAGCATGCGTCGGAACAGCACCATGGGCATCCCGCCGTGGCCACGAGGACCGTAGGCCACGTTGAGTCGCGCGACCGTGGTGGGCAAGCCAAGCGTGACGGCCAGCGCGCGCACCGTTCCCTCTGCAACGATCTTCCCGACCGGATAGGTCGGGAGCCACAGTGCCTGACCGCCCAACGGATCGGTCTCGGTGTAGAGGTGTTGCCGCTCCGCGTGACGTGCGTACACCGCACCGGTGGAGATATGGAGGAACGCCTTGGCCTTCCGGCAGTGGCTCATCAGCCGCGCGGCTCCCACGCAATTGACTTCCACAGCCGCATCGAAGTCGGTTCCGTTCCCGCGATGCACGGCCGAGTGCAGGACGTGCGTGAAATCGTCCGGCAGGGCGTCCAGGCTGTCCTTCCCCATGTCCCATCGGACCGTACGCACCCCACGGGTGGTCAAGTTTTGCTCGGACTCGTGGTCCGTGAAACGTCCGAGGCACCACACCTCATGATCAGTTGCCAGCGCCTCGGCCACCGGGCCGGCGACCTGACCTGAACCGCCCGTGATCAGAATCTTCTTGCGCGTCGTCAAGGGATCCCCTTCCTATGCTCCGTTCAGAGCTCGATCCAGCTCATGCCGAAGCGTTGCCTGGAACGTATGAACGTGCTGCGGCCCCATCAGGGTGTAGTGTTCGCCGGCGACATCAATATACCGATTCGTACTGCGCGTGAAGTCATCCCATCTCCGGAGTTGGATGTTGAGCCAGTCCTCCTTGGTGCCACGCAAAGGTGTGCAGTAGAATACGGAAGCCGAGGCCACGTTTCCACTCGGCTCGTAGGTGCGACCCACCTTGACCATCGCCTGTGCGAGATCGACCCACGCCGTGAACTTGGTCAGATCGAGGTCCAGCTCGGCGAGGCGGCTCTTCGACGCGCGGTCGATGATGTACGCGACTTGCTCCGGATATGCGAGGTTGCACTCGGTCATGTTGCGCAGCATCTCCGGCACCTCGTCCTTCCTGATCAGTTCCAGGAACATGGCAAGGTTGAGCGCGCCGTCGGCGGAGCTGATCTCGTTCATCCGTGAACTGATATGCGGTGGCAAGTTGAAGATGCCGAGGAAGCCCACCCGCTCACCCAGCGCCTCCAACTTCTTGGCGATCTCGAAGGCGACCGCGCCGCCGTACGAGTAGCCCGCGACGGCGTAAGGCCCTCTGGGCTGCGCTGCGCGGATGGCTTGCACGTAGCAGTCGACCATCTCCGCGAAGCTGCTGAAGTGGCTTTCTCCAGCGCCAAAACCCCGCGCCCGCAGTGCGTAGAACGGCCGTTCGCCCACGAAGTACTTGGCCAGGTTGACGAACACCAGCACCTCACCGAGACCAGGATGCACACAGAACAGAGGCGTCCGGCTCCCGCTGGCCTGCAAGGTGACCAGCGGATCGTACGTGCTGTTGCCTTCCCCGGCCGCGATGCGGGCGGCCAGATTTCGAACGGTCTGCAATTGCAGGAGCCAGGCGACGGACAGATCCCGGATCCCCAGGCGCCGCTGCGCCATCAGCTTGAACCGCAGCACATCGAGCGAGGTCCCGCCCAGGTCGAAGAAGTTCGCCGTCGCACTCACGCTCGCGGGAGCCAGGCCGAACATCTCCTCGTAGATCTCGGCGAGAACCGTCTCCACCTCGCCCTCCGGTGCGGTGTAGCCCCCGAGCTGGCGCGCCGTGAGCTCCGCCACCCGTCGCTCCTGCTCGGCGAATGCCCCGCTCTCGAGCCGGCGACGCAGCACCGAACGCTGGATCTTGCCGAGGCTCGTCTTGGGGATATCTGATTTCAACACGGGCAGGATGACCGCGGGACGGAATCCCCAGCGCAGCACCACACCGCTGCGGATGGCAAGAAGTACGCGAAACAGTTGCCCATCATCCAGCACACCACCGGGGCAGAACACGACCGCCACCTGTTCTGTATCGCTGCCCCGTGGCCGGATGGGAAAGGCCGCGAGGTAAGACTTCTCGACGCCGTCGATCTGCTCGAGCACGAGCTCCACGTCTTGGCTGAAGTAGTTGACACCGTTGACGATGATACTGTCCTTGCTGCGACCAGAAAGGGTCAGTCGATCATCGACGATCTTGCCCAGGTCACCGGTACGAAACCAGCCGTCCGACGTGAATGCCGAGCTCGTGGCATCCGCGTTGTTGAAGTAGCCCTGGGTGACCATGGGCCCCCGTACCTGGAGCTCGCCCGCTTCGCCGTCGGGCTGTACCGTGTTCCTGTCGTCGACGATCCGCACCTCGAGCCCTTGCACGGGATGCCCCACAGAAGCGAACTCGACGCCCTCGTCCTTCTCGGGGAAATCCAATGAGAATATGCTCCCAGCACATGTCTCGGTCATCCCGAAGGCCGGAACGACCGCCGCGCGATCGAGCCCGAACGGCGCAAGTCCGTCGAGGAATGCTCGCGCTGTCGTGCAGACGGTGCTCTCACCGCCGGAAATGATGTGGCGCACCGACGAGAGGTCCAGCGACGTGGATGGCCGCTCGTGCATGACCGCACGATTGATCTGGCCAAACAAGAAGTTCGGGGCAAACGTCAGCGTCACCCCGTGGGTTGCGATGGCCTCCAGGAACATCATCGGCCTCGAGAGAACCTGCGCCGGCTCCACTTGTAGCTGCGCTGCTCCGACCGACAGTGGCAGCAAATGAGCCTCGATCGCGGCGATGTGATCAAAGGAGATCCAGTTCATCATGACATCGCGCCCCGTCACTGCGAGGGCCGATGCTTTCGCGGCAACCGCGGACACCAGGTTCCTGTGTGACAGCATCACGGCCTTCGCGCGGCCGGTGGAGCCGGAGGTGAGCATCAGCAGGGCGGGGTCGGTCTCGTGTGCCTCGTGTGCTCGATGCACCGCCATGTCCCGAGCGCCGGAGGACAGCTCCTCCAGCACCGCCGTTGTCACGCCATCGACGTGGGGCAACTCGGCGCTCAACCCCTCGGTGACCATGAAGAGCGGTCCGTCGAGAAGCTCATTGACATGTTCGAGTTCCGCACGCCACCGGGCCACGTCACCCCTGACCGGTGCCATCGGGCAAGGCAGGAAGCCGCCGAGCACGGCAGCCCAGAAGCTCGGTATGAAATCGCAGGGTCGTTCCAGAAGGAGAACTATCCTCGCGCCCGCGCGCATTCCTTTGGACCGCAGCCCGCCGAGAATTCGGCGAGCCTCATCAAGCAGTGATGGGTAGTATTGCGTGGATCCCCCCAAGTAGGTGACGGCCGCCTGGGGTGCCGTCACGGCAGCTTGAAGCAGAACATCGGAAAGAATCCTGCGATACCCGTGGGATTCAACAGTAGCCATGTTTCCTCCACCTGCAGTAGCAAAGACCAGCGACACAATAGCTGCAATTTGTCGATTGACAAGGTTTCGTGTGGGTTTCATGCCGGTAACGTCGAGAGTGCGTCAGCCGTCGATGTCTCGGTCGTAGCTCTGACTACTCACTCCCGCGCTTGGCACTAACTCCCGCCCTTGGCACTCACCCCCGCATTCGTAGCCTCGACCACGCTTCCATGTTGGAGTGACGTCGAGTGACATCGACGGCTATCGACGACGACCACGCTCTCATCGTCAGACGCTGCATCGCGCACACGGCTGTGGGCCAGGCTGGCAATTCCCGGCAACATGGTGGTACGCGCGCGGAACCTCGGGAGTGCAACGAATAGTTGCAGTCCCTATTTCATGCAGATGACGTCGAGATGGCGTTAGCGCCGTT
>Ga0307515_10005074_pt1 | contig 26776 bp, 6 predicted proteins | sample 17_EM_MG_FD_194513 | JGI IMG/M metagenome (GOLD analysis project Ga0307515, IMG submission 194513) | Populus trichocarpa ectomycorrhiza microbial communities from riparian zone in the Pacific Northwest, United States - 17_EM | ecosystem: Host-associated > Plants > Roots > Unclassified | place... | reverse complement strand
ACCTACTAGGTATAAGAATTAAGTCTAGAACTTAGTAAAGGATTAGTTTAACTTTATTATTAAGTCATTATAGTTATAACGCGCGTCCTGTACTTTATTTAGGTTTATATATATAGCGGCTAAATACTATAGCATCTTACTAATAGATGTAAAGCAGATAGGGGGGTCGTCCTTAAATTTGGCTTAAAGGTAACGTTAGGTATCTCCTATAGTTTAACTAAAGAGGTAAAGCATCTTAGCTTCTTTAGAGGGAAAATAGTTATAGTTAACGCGGAGTTTTCCTTATACTTAGATCCTCTAATTTTTAAAGGTAGGGTCTATCCCGTTAGATAGGGGTTAGGGGTTAAAGAGCTTAACGGACTTTAATTACTTTATTATTATATCTGTACTCCTTAGTATGCTATATTTAGTAGAGTAAATAGGTTAGCTAGGGCTTTGGGAAGGGGAAGCTAGGCTATTTTATAGGGCTATAAGGCTTTCTAGGATTTCTTATAGGGTCTCTTATATATTTCTTACTTTAAGATAATTAGCTTTCTAGCTGGCCGTAAGGGCGTAAATCTGCTCGCGTAGGTCTATAATATTATTATTGTCTTTAATTTCTAATCCTAATTAGATCTTAAGTTCCTCTTAAATAGAGGCAGCTCTCTTAAATAAGCTTACTTTAGGTGCCATTGTTAGCTTTTTAGGGTTCGTTAGTATTATACGCTTTGGTTTTAATTCTAGGGGTATAGGTCTAATCCTATCTAGCTTATAAGGTGGGATATTATCTAGGCCTTCCCAGGTAGTATAGAGTTGTTTTAGTGTCTAAGTATCCCTTAGCACGTCAGGGTCCAACGAGTAAGTGGTCCGTGCGGGAACACCGTTTTCAAAAACGCACAAATACCTACCGCAATGCCTTCTACTCGTGCTAGAATTTCTGCAGAAATGATAAGTACTAGTAACCTCATATTGAGCGACTCAACTTCAAAGAATAAGCTTATATATTAAAATACTATGGAGTTTGGCCTCTATCAAAAGCTTCGTATTCCTGAGTACGGGCGCTAAATGCAGTTCAATTGATTGGCTGGATCTTATCGATAACAATTGGACCCGAATTGACGTGCTAAGAGATAGCGCGTTAACGCGTTGTTGTAGACGAAGTTTCTTTTAGGGTAGGATATTATTAAGGCCTTCCCAGGTAGGGTAGGTAAGCTTAGTATAATATTACGGCTTATATAAATGCCTCTAAACTAAAGCTTGTAGAATGCTGTATTATAAAAATACTAAGCTAAGGAGAAGGGAAAAAAGGGGTCGCTAGGACCGATATAAACAAATATACAAGGGGGTAATATAAATGGCTCAGACGCCCCCCCTGCTATTATGGAGAGGAAAATAAGCGAGCCCCAAGTAACATAGCAGGGCTAGGTTATTTTGTGTACCATACTAGCAGGGGGGACGTCTAAGGCATTGATGTTACCCCCTTGTATAGGGTGAGCCGCTAAGGCGCTAGCTCTGGGCGAGCTAATTGCGGGTCGGCAGAATATAGTAGAATTTGGCAGGTAACGTGCGATAGCGCCGTTATAATACCTAGCCTATTAATAAGTCTACCGTAGTTCCTACTACAAGGCTTCGTTATATAAGTTCGTTAAATTTAGCAAAATATATATCCTCTATCCATTCAAACGTTAGCGTTCAACCTTATCGATAAGATAATGGGTCCGTGCATATAACACCAAAAGTTTGTTCATTTAGGGTTCCTTATTGGCTAAAATCTTATCGATAACGTTGGACATAACTTGACGTTTAAAGGGATACTACTTTGTCCTAAATATAGAAACTAGTAAGCCTAAGCTAGAAAGATTTAAATCTAATAAGTTATTTATATAATTTAAGCAGTACTATAGCCTTATAGAGGATAGCTATAGCTAGTATAGTAATAGGAAAGCAATATTAAATTTAATTAAGAATAAGAAATAGTATATAAAGTTTATAATATATACTTTAGAATCTAGTATAGAGAAGCTAATAGAGTTTTTAGTAGGAGATTAGGTATAAGACTTTCTATACTCTTATATAAGATAACTATAGCTTCTTTATTATATATACTAGCTCTTAATCTACCTTTCTTTTAGCCTATATCTCCTACTCTTAGTAGCTACTTTTTGGCTATATATATATGTTATACTAATAAAGCTAAATACTTATAGTATATTATTGTTATAGGGGGGGTAGAAAGGGTCTTATACTTTTAAAATATATTATAAAATAGTTAGGATATTATATTAGATTATCTAAAATAATATAATAGATTATATAAAAAAGTATATATAATTTGCCTTACTAGCCTTATAAATAGCTTTAAAGTAGCCTTTGTTTATTATCTAAAATACTAAGTCTTCTATTAAAAACTTTATCTATAGCCCCTTAGGGGCCTATTTTAGTATAGTATAAGTTTAGTAGGGTGCTTATATAATAGTAGTGCCTAACTTAAAATATATCTCTCTTTATTAACCTATAGCTAATTTTTACTATTTTAGTGTAAGTAAAGAGCTCTTAGCTAGCTTTATATATAGCACTTAACGGGTATTAAGAGCGTAGCGTTACTAGTACTTGTAAATTAACCGTGGATATAGGGCAATATCTATATACTACTAAGTGTATAGGCCTCTTCGCCTATAAAATCTAACTTAGCGACTAATTTAGCTATATAAATTAAACTGTAAATATACTATTAATGTAAACAAGATACTTATTACTACTCTTACACCTTATAATGCCTTCTTATAAGGTAATTAAAGTACGTAAATTAGTTATAATTGGTATACTAAAAGCTACGTAAATGTGAGAGGAGAGATGGGCAAATGACTAGGTACTAGCCTGGTAGAGAAATTGAGCGATTTTAGTGCGGGCGTAAGGACGAATATCGGCCACCTTTTTCTCCGGCTGTGAGCTTGGTTGCCGGCTGAATCGCTTACTGAGATAACGGAGCAGTGAACACCAGCGGCTAGGATGTGCTTTCCACTTTTTCTACCATACATCTGCTAGCACGGTACAACTAGACTTCATGAGGACTACCTTTTATCTTCATATAATTTTAAATCTGCAAAACAAATTATATTCGCAGAGAAAAACAAACTAATGAGTGTCGCGGTTTGTAACTAATATCGAAGCATCCAAACCAAGGTCAGCATTGGCTTTATCCGCGACGATAACATTCTTGAGAGTCAACTGATGCAGTGCTGATGGGCCGTCTCTACCTCACTGTTCAAATGCAAAACACACCAGGCCCCATAGAGTAATGTTGTCAAAACAGCCCACTCACTTCTATCAGTCTACGATATGAAACTAGTATACCATCTGACAACCCTCCGACGATTGGGTGCTATCGTACAGACCTCTAATAAAATGCCATACTTCGTCTTCGTTATCATACAATGGCATCCCAGCCCTCTCATTAATCTTCCATGTCCAGCTCCGCGGCCTCGAGGGCTAACTGCTGCTTCTTCAAAGCAATCATCCTCCTCTTCTTCTCAAGCAGCCTTTGCCTCTGCTCCTCTTCGGTCAAGGCTCTTCTCTGAGCTTGAGGCTGGGCCTGGGCCGACCTTTGTCCCCCGGCACCACTAGAGCCAACCTGATGACAGGGAAATACGAATTAGTCGATTGTATTTAAAGAAAGTAGGGGCTAAGGCGGGAGTCCTACGATGGGGAGGCCGTCGGTCACACCTCCGACGGTCTTGAGGAGAGGTGATGTTATGCCACCAACGATCGGGAGATCTTTGGTCGTTTGGTCCACTGTATTTAGAAGACTAGGGGAGTAAGCTTGCGTCGTATAATGGAAGATAAAAGGTGGATAGTAGTACCCTCCGAGAAGACCGCCGCCGCCGCCGCCATTGTTACCGCCACCGCCACCACCACCGAGAAGTCCTGCCATGTCGATGTTTAGGAGTTTGTGAGTTATGATTTGGTTGGTAGCTGGGAGGCAGGGTGGCTGTTACTAATAATTAATCGTCACAATGTAGATTGAATTTGGTTCTTAATTTGAGCGGATAGTGTAAGTATTTTAGTGTCATTATATAGACACAAATGCTGGCACGAATAGTTCTAGAAACCTGTTTATTCCTCTTCACGTCGGTTGTAATCAGGTTTGTTGTCGGTTGAGGGAAATACCTTGGTACATCCAGCGATGACGTAGAATAGTTTGCCAATACGGAAACGAAGCTCTGACGATCTTCGGGGTCCGAAGGTGCCCAGTGCTCCACTCACCATAACGGCGCCCCACCACAAGCCCACAACATCAAACACATAGAGAAACCCATCTTACAGGCAAAAGAGTTCTGTGGCATATCCAAGTTCGCCGTAAAGAATATCTGCAAAGTACAGTACGAAACGACAGTAGTATTTAAGCGAGGAGTAACGGTCTCAGACGGCAAGACTGGGCAGTTTCTAGAGAACAAAATCGGGAAAATTTGCTCTAGTCCCCGCCTTGTAAAAGATGTTATGCTATACTATTTTCTTCGAAAGCTCCTAAGGAGAGAGAGCCAGCAGATTAACGATGCCGTCACACGATTTGCACCGTGGGTGCTCAGATGTCTGTTATCGATAAGGGCCCAGCCAATCAGATCAATAGGATTAAATCGCCGTGCTCAGGAATGAGATTGATAATCTATTAAACATTATATAAAATAATCTATATAGCCTATTTCTTAGGGTTAAGTCACTTAATGTAAGGTAGCCAACACTCGCCCTTTCTATAGAATGAAATCTGACATGTTTTGCACCCAAAATGCGTCCTCAGCGCTCGTAGAGGCCCTCAAAGAGGTATAAATCGGGCGACGGCCACGGCTCCAGTGGTGGGTTTTTAGCAACCCAATTTAATTGAATGTTATATTAAGTCGGCTAAATAAGATCTACATTATTAAAAGTACGATTGGAAGGCACGGTTGATGGTAATGTATTAATCAAATCTATATAGGCTATACGCGTAGTTTTGATTCCGGTGTTCCGCACGGACCAACGCTGGCGGATAGATTAGTTGCATTAGTTAAAGGAGCTTGGCCGAAATAGGCAATACGGATTCATGAGTTTCGTTGGTCTTGGCGCCAGGCACCCGTTTATCTACCAGCCAAACTCATGCTTACGCGTCCTTTTACCTCATGTCCTAGGAATTAGTTAAGTTTACTCTCGCTATACGGGCCTAGGCAGCAGCGATTACACAATCAACTACTTCAACCACCAAGATGCATTTGCTTCATAATGCATCTCGCTCCTCTACGCATCTTCCAGCTTGTTGCGTCGGGAAATCACCATGTATCCATCCGATGTCTGGTACGTTCTTTCCACAGACGGTCCAATATCCTCCGTAGAATAGTTTGCGATCCGAATGGTCAGTTGGAACATGACAGCTAACACGGTCTTTCCTATAGCCCCGTATATGCTGTACGCTTTTCGATTGGTTTAATCGTGTCTCTTATAACAAATTGCTGATCTCTGGGTGCAACAGCCGTTTTTCAGCGCCATGGGTGTCGCTGCCGCCATCGTTTTCAGCGTCATGGGAGCGTCTTATGGCACTGCTAAATCCGGGGTTGGGATCGCTGCAGCGGGAGTCCTACGCCCAGATATGGTGATTAGAAGTTTGTCCCATGCGTTATGCACTACCAGCAAATGGCATTGGATCTAACGAGTTGGCAGATTCCATACCAGTGATCATGGCTGGCATTCTCGCCGTTTACGGCCTTGTGGTCTCGATTATGATCGCCAATACTCTGCGACCAGAGACACACCTTTTCACGGCGTTTGTTCATCTTGGGGCCGGGATAGCAGTAGGGCTTGCCAGCCTTGGAGCTGGGTTTGCAATTGGCATTACCGGGGATGCTGGAGTGAGGGGATCAAACCAACAGCCCAAGCTGTTTGTGGGTATGATGTTGATTCAGATCTTCTCCGAAGTGCTTGGTGAGTCCTCGGCTTCGATTCATTCCCCTTCCGACATGGATTTGGACGAAGAATACGAACGGAACATGTCACAATGAATCCTCGCTGATGAATTCCGGGAAAGGTCTGTATGGCATGATAGTTGCGCTCATCATGCTCTCCAGCACTACGTCAATTACTTGCGGATGACATTAGCGGTGAGGAAGGCCAGCAGTATAGCATTGAAGAACAGCACCGAGTCTCTTTGGCCACCAATCCATGGTAAACGGCGATGAACAATGCCTCAAATTGAATATTTCAGCAGAAGGGACTGGTAGGCCAAATCTAGGATGCAGCTGGTTGAGCAGGTAGAGTGCAGTGGGAGTCCTGACTGTCTTACCGTTATGAATGGAGGATTCATGCATGAGTAGATGTGTGGCTATGTACAGTAGAAGCGGAAGAGCCTTGCGGCGTTTGACCCTTTGGGCTGTGTCATCTAATCAGCAACGTGGCAGCCCGATTATATGTGATGCTTCTTGGCTTAGAGCAATGGGGTTCTCTTGCCGTCGATTTTCAAGGTACCTAAGGTCAAGTAGGCATGTAGGTTGGTATGTGTATGTGGCGCGCCCGAGGGTTGTTTTGACACGTGACTTCGGGAAAGCGCGAGCAACTCTCATCTCTCACCCTTCAACCTGTCACTCTCTCATGCTTCCCCATCCGTGTCTCATCCTCATTCCATCTGCATCCAATCCACCCTGTAGGAAATACCTTCGACATTAGCAATGCCACCACTCCTGATCCGAAGTCGTCAACACAAAACGAGCACTTCGGCTACACCGCCTCCTGAAACGATCGAGCTGCTGCAATAATGTGCCGAGCCACGAGCTGCTTGTACTTCATTTAGCTGTGCCGCACGAGCATGGCCTAGCGATGAAATCCTTCCTGTAGGCAGCCATTTCTGCCTGTTCCCTCTCCTGACACTCCCCTGTCAATTTCACCTTGAAAGCTTGATTTGCTCGATATAAGATGGCCTGATCGTCGCCAAACTATCCCAACCTTGATACCAACATTCATACCAACCCACTGCCGTTCAATCATACACCTCCCAAGCAAGCGACGGTGATCAAACGCGCTGAGGCCGAGGATGCCAAGTCTGAGGCATGCAGGCCTCCCCCTCACCAATCCGACATGCTCCTCCGTAAGGTCTCCGCAGTCGCAATGATTATATTTCCCCACACTGCCGTAACCCCTTTCAGCCCCATCGGCTGGGTTATTGGCGCCGAAAGCGCCTTCTTACTCGACTACTTTCTCGCCGGCCTCCTCTTCGCCGCAATGTACTTTCAATGTACTTTCAATGGCGCATCGCCGAGCAGACCAATCCTGTTGCCGTCTGCATCCCGGCAAGTAGTGGAAGCTATATTTCCAACGGCGTCATGCAGAATGCTAGCAGGGAGATTGTATGGTTGTACAGGCCCACCAGATACTGGAAATATTATGCTGCAGAGGCAGCCTTACTTGCCGTGGCCGAGTTCGGAGGTATGGACAATGTCAGGCGCGGCGTAGTGACTTTTATTGTTGCGGCCTTGTGGCCGGCTGGCTGGTTCGTCACCCCACAGTGGCTCAAGGCGGAGGCTGAGGCACTTGAAGGCAATGTGATTCTGGATGGCCTTGGATGAAATGATGAACGTCGGATATACCCGACGTGCCCGGAGATTCCGACATTGAGTCCAGGGGAGCCTGTAGAACCCTTTAGAACTTTTAGATCCTAAGGTAGTATGCTAAGAGAGAGTTGCAGAAATTTGGGGTTGAATTTGTCGGAATGCTTAGACATATGAAGAAATTTATTCACCGCAAGTCACCTGCGCCTTCTACATCACTTCACATGCTCACTGTTTTTCCATTCCTGATGGAGAATAGGTACCTATGCTGCCGACGTATTCCGAAGCGCTCTTGTTTAGCTAAGAGACTGATTAATATGGCGTAGTGAAATATTAATAGGTAGTTTCTTCGAATATCAATGGCTTAAAATAGAGGAGCGGGAGAATATATTCACAATCATATTGTTCGAGCAAATTATATGATTCCAGCTTCCAACTCTCGAACACGACTGTTTCGGCTCGAGTAGGACGCCTTCCTGGCGGATTAGACTGATATACTTCTTCGTTGCAGGAAAATCGTGCGCGGTGGCTTCTCTGGCATCCAACGAGACCACGAGGGCAAGCGCCTTGGTCATGACTTGGTAATTTTGAGGCACTCAAATCAATCCTAAGTTCGGTGCCCCACATGTCCGTGTGGCTAGGCTTCAGAAGTATTTGGTATTCTATGAGCAATTGAGAATGCATCGAACGAGTGAAAACTTCAAGTTGATCAAGATTTAAAAACTCCTTCAAGATGCAAAGTCCTGATAGGAGTGAGGGGAAGCTCGATCTTGTGGAGGAACTGAGGTCTTGCGCTGGCATCATATCGATGATGCAGCCAAATAGACGAGCATCACCATAGCCGGCCCCACCACGGGCACTAGAAGCTGGTAGCCTGTTCCCATCCTTGCTGCTCACTGCCCCTCGATGTAATCCCGCCCCGCTAAAGCCCGTTCACCTTTTCCTTTTATCATCAACATTCGCTAGGCATATTCTATCCTGTGCTGAGGCAAAAAAGGTCCTATTTCGTTTGTAGTATACGGTACCGTCCATCAGTTCTTTGCAATGGCAGACAAACCGTTGCCCGTTATTGTTGTAGGAGCTGGTAAGCAACTTACGGCCTGGAAAACTGTGATAATCGTTTTATTGACCTTTGAAAAACAGGTCTCGCTGGCCTAGCCATTGCTCACGGACTCAAAAAGGTTGGTCGAGTTCAGCATCCGACCGTCGTTCATACCCAAAAATCGAGATTCTGAACCGCCAGTGGATATACTTGCCCTACTCTTTCCTCTTTCTATAATGCTGGGGCTCATGACAACTGCAGAACAATATATCCTATGTGATCGTCGACCGGGAAGCGGCACCACGAGATAGAAACTGGGGGGTTACACTGAGCTGGGCTCTCCCGTTGTTGGATAAACTTTTACCAGGAGATCTTTACAACAACCTGCAAGTGTGTCAACCTGACCCATCACTCGATACCAAAGCCGCTGGTAAAGAAAGTGTCTTAATCCGCGATGGTGCGACGGGCCAAACGAAAGTTGAGGCCCACTTCCCCGGAATCAGACGAATGCAAATTCAAAAAACAAAAAAAGCTTGGGGCCCAGGCCTAAATATCAAATATGGAAAACGGCTAACTGACATCTCCATGACTGCTGCGGGTCCGATAGCACACTTTGAAGATGGCACCTCCGAGTCCGGTAGCGTCATCATCGGAGCAGACGGCGGAACCTCGCAAGTCCGCCGCTGGCTTCTTGGGGATCTGGCCGCGCAAGAAGTGCTCCCCTACGCCTTCATGAACTTTCCATTTACCCTACCAGCCGAGAAAGCGCTTTACCTTGACAAGGTAATGAACCCTAATGTAGACGTAGCCACGCACCCCAAGAACATGTACCTAGGCATATTCCAGTTGGACAAGCCAGAATTAACGAAGCCGGAGACGTGGGTCTACTACATTCTCGTTACGTGGCCAATAACCACGAAAGAGGATGAAGAAAACTCGGATAACCGCCTGGAGAGACTCAGGGCGCACATGGATGGCTGGGCGGACCCATATAAGTCAGTCGTGGAATGGTTACCGGATGATGTGGTGATCAAGCCGGACCAGCTGAGAATATGGCATCCGAAGCCGTGGAATAACCATGGGGGAGCAGTGACGCTGGCAGGGGATGCAGCACACAGGTAAGACCTATACTATCACATTCCCCAACTCAGTTTGCTTACCGCTATAGTATGACCTTCCATAGAGGCCAGGGTAGGTTCCACGATCGATATCTGTGTTACCTAGACAAACGCTAATGCCAATTCCAGGTGGAAATCTCGCCATCAAAGACGCCAACGAGTTCGTCGCGAAAATGGTTACGGTGCAGAAAGGTGAGCAGTCGTTGGAGGAGGCGGTTAATGAGTACGACGAAGGCGTCGTGGCGAGGGGTCAGGAGGTGGCAACCTCGAAAGCGCAGACAATAGCTTTCCATGATTATACCAATTTTGAGAATAGTGCACTTTTCAAGATGGGGATTAAGCCGGCGGGGTCTTAACTGACTCAAGGGAGAAGCCGGGCCAAATAAGATATAGAACATCTATCAGGAAGTTCAATCCTGAACCAAAGCAATTGTCAGCCGGCCAAGATCCGAGCAATGTGGCTTGGCAGTAACTTTAGTGTGCCGTTTTGGTTCTAAAGTTACTCCATATACTTGCCCAAAAAATATATCGAATGACCAGGACTAAATGAATAGCGCCTAGCGGACGCCTTTCCCAGCCACTTTGAACTAGATGCAAGTAAGACGCTAGTTAGGCTACTAGTAAAAGTATTGAAGCAATTAAATAAGTGTAAGTGTAAGGGATATTATTGCGGACACCTCGGGTTGCCCTCAGGACAACCCCCGGACGCCCCTCGGATGGTCGCCGGTCACGTGCCGGAGGCACGTGCCCGTAGTATATAGTCTCCACGATCCCAGAGGCCTTACCTCCTTAAGGATTCGTCTCTCTCACCAATCTATCCTGTTCCAATCGTGTCCTTATAGCCCCCTGTCTACAAGATCCCCTTATATTCAAATCCTTCCTACTCTTTTTTGGAAGGGTAGTCGTCCTTAAGGACTAGATTGTTTATTTATATCTTTTGTTTACAACCACTATCCTCCCTTAAAATCTCGCGATAACCCGAACGGAAACTCCACGGATACCTCATAGAAAGCCGTCGCGTAAAGGCAGAAAGGTCCCTCTAACAGCGAGAGATTGCGATAATATAACCCTCTGGGCAAGACGGCCGAACGAGCCCCAATACCCAGATGCTCTAGGAGCTCGAAGACTCTTGCATACCTACGGTTACTGGCAACGCTGAGGAAAATATAGATACTCTTTATAACGGTTATAACGCTGCCGGAAAGCAACTGGAACCCCTCCGACCCTACCTAAGCTAATTGGAAGATTAAGCGCTAGAGGCAACTCTAAGATCTTCCCCTAAGTTAGAAATGCTAGAGGAATATACTAATGCGTCCGACTAGGGAACTAACCGGAATCCTTCCGGAAGACCATCGGCCTATAATTAGTATAGTAGCGGTATATAGACTGCTTATAAGCCAAGCGGGCTTACCCCTTTAGGTAATTTAAGCTAATTACTAACTTAAGACCTAAGCCTCGTTAGGAAGCCTATACTAGCTACTAGTACTAATACTACCTCTATAGTAGGAGCTTCCCTAGGCCCGAGTTCGGAAGGTCAAGAGCCCTATACTAATCTCCTTTAAGACAGATATTGGGAAGCTGTTGTAAGGCTCTTAGAAGCTATGCGGGAGGAAGCCACTAATAAATATATTAGAACCCTTTAAGGGTAAATCTAGATCTAGTAGGGTCTAATCTAAGCTAGGTAAATTCTTTTATAACTAGGTTAAGGCTAAGGGCTTTTAAGGAGCTACTTAGTACTTACCTAAGGAGGTATAGAAGACTTAGAGAGTTATCTACGCTATAAATAGAAAAAGGACATAGACCGACTAGTTAAGGCCTTTAGTAGTTTAGAACTCCGCCATAGACCTAACGCCCAGTAGTTAGATAATTGGGTTTATAAGGTAGATAACTTCTTTAAGATGCTAATAATATAAGATAATACTAAAGAGTATATACGCTGGATTATTAGTAAGATTAAAGACTAATTACTAAACTAGATTACACTTAATTAGCTTAATAAAGAGCAAATTACTATATAGCTACAGCTGTAAACCTTCCTAAAGAAATAGATTTAAGATCCGTATATTATATAATACAATAATGTAAAGCTATTCTAGAATAGGATATAGCTAAACCGCTATAACTTCCGCCAGTTTATAAACTTTGTAGAAACTTATACTTAGTAAATAAATTTAAAGCCCTTTAAAAATAAGGACGGTAGCATCTATAAAAAGGAGAAGATTGGGTTTATCTGGGCTAGAATTAAGCTAGTAATTTGTGATAAAATAAAGCGCGTAGGAGCCCTATTGCGGATTACTATATATGCGGATTTTAAACGAGCAGTTTTAAATGCTAAAGATACGGTAAGGAACTAGACCTCTTCCGGTAGGAAGCTGGGGGGTCACTAAAAGTATAGGCACTCTAGTAATAATATAGGGCAGACCTAACCTTTAAAGAAGCCGTTCTTAAAGAGAACTTTAAAAGGGTTAAAGTTAGGAACCTTAAATAACGGAAAAGACTTTTAGGGCTAACCTAATACCTATCTGGCACCTTTACGGGAATACTCTAAGAAGTTAAGAGAAAACTCTAGAGGTAGATCCTATTAGAAAAATAAGTAGGGTAATAACCGCACTAATAATCTAAAAAAAAAAAAGCCCTAGTTACGAACCTCTCTTAGCTATAACTAGGGCAAGATATAAAAGGAGAGACTCTCTATATTACTGTTAAGCTAGAAATAATACTCTTTATAGGTAAGGTATAATAGTTCTAAGCACTATATAACAGTGGCGCTGAAATTAATCTTATATAATATAATTTGGTAAAAGAGTATAAACTTATCCTATTATAAAGGTGGCGGAAACCTATTATAGGCTTCCTAAATAAGTATTAGATTAAGCTACACAGTACCTATAAGCTTATAGTATTAGTGGCCGATATATATAACCGCACTAAGGTAGTTAGCCCGCAACCCTTTTAGGCGGCTAACTTCGTAGGTTATAACCTTATCCTTAGATACCCTTAGCTAGCGGAAGTAGATCCTAAGATACGCTTTAAGACTAGAGCCTTTAAATAGTGGAATAATAAAGATTTAGAAGGGTATATATTACTAATAAGCCTAAAGGATATCCTAGAGAATATAGCCCCAGGCAAAACAGTGTACGTTCTATACTTAAAGGAGTATTAAATCTAACCCCTGTTTAACGGTAAGATGAGTATAAAGCCTAGTATAGGTAATAACCCCTTTATAACGGAGACCCTATGGGAAACTACTAGATAGGTCGCGGAGATATTATAGGGAGGCGGTAATCTTAAGGATCTTATAAGATACTTTAACCGCTACGAGTTACTCTAGCTTAAGCAATATACGGAGAGTATACTACGGCACCTTAAACGCTGCGTTAAGGAGTTCTCTACCCTTTATTGGCTACTGTATGAAACGGTTTAATATATAGTGGCAACTATATACAAGCAACCACTATAGCGTATAACGCTGCCTATAAGCATTTTAAGGGAGCTCTAGGACCTACCTGACGATAATATAAAGGACGAACGCGACCCTAATTTATTAAATATTCTAGTAGGCCTAAGGGACTTACTAAGGGTATTTTCGGGTAGGAGAGCTAAAGTCCTACCGTAGAACTTGGAGTATAATTATATAATTAATCTAGAAGAAGGCAAATAACCGCTAAACCTTTCTATTTATAACCTCTCGCGTAAAGAGCTTAAGATCCTACGGGAGTACCTTAATAGCTTACTGGAAAAGGGGTAGATCTGGCCTAATAAGTCGCTATTAGGCGCACTAATCCTCTTCGTCCTAAAACCAGATAGAACCATAAGGCTATGTATAGACTATTACGGTCTTAACAAGATTATAATTAAGAACTATTACCTACTACCACTGGTTAGTAAAATGCTAGATTAACTATCTAGGGTAAAGATCTTTATAAAGCTAGATTTATAAGACGCCTACTATAGGCTCTATATTAAAGAAGGGGATAAGTAAAAAACCGCTTTTAAGACCTAATACGGCCACTTTAAGTATCTAGTAATGCCTTTTGGGCTAGCTAATACGCCTATAACATTCCAATCGTATATTTATAAAGCCTTAGGGGGACTAGTTAACCGCATATACGTTATCTATTTAGATAACATCTTAATCTACTTAAAAGACGAGGATTAATACAAGCAATACGTCCGTAAAGTGCTAGAACGTTTAGATAATTAGGGCCTCTACGCTAAGGCGTTAAAGTGTGTCTTTAATACTAAGCAGGTTAAGTTCCTAGGTTATATTGTAACGCCTATAGGTGTAGTTATAGACCTAATACGGGTGTAGACGATCTAGGAGTGGCCGGAGCTAGAGAGTTACTAAGATATTTAAGTGTTCCTAGGCTTTGCTAATTTCTATAGGCGCTTTATTTATAACTACTTAGACGTCACCTAATACCTATCTAACTATATTATGGAAGCTTTTTAAGACCTAACCTAAGGAGCAAAAAGCTTAAAGGCGGTAAGGAAGAAAACTAAGAAGGGACTAACTAAATGGTATAAGCTATAGTTATAGCCCGGAAAGGTCTAGGAGGCCTTTTAGGAACTTCGCGTAAAGTTTATAAAAGCTCTATTACTGCGGCATTTCGACCTAGATTAGCTATTAATAATAATTACTAATATATTAAATTTTACTTTTACTAGTATCCTACTGCAACCTAATAGGTATCCGGACGCTACCTAGCTCTATTAAAGACTAGTAGCATTTTATAGTAGAAAATTCTAGGGACTTAAAGTTAGGTATTATACCTACGATAAGGAACTGCTAGCTATAGTCGACTGTTTTAAATAGTGGTAACACTACCTTAAGTACGCAAGCTATACCACTTATATACTCTCAGATTACTATAATCTACGCTACTTTATAACTATAAAGGAGCTTATACCTTAATAAGCTAAATAGGTAAAGGAGCTTACGCGATTTAATTTTAAGATTAAATATAAGCTAGGGGAAAACAACCCTGCTAATAGACCGTTATGACGGCTAGACTATGCTAAAGGCTTTAAAACGGGAGAAGGAAAATAGATAATAGATATCTTACTCCCTATATTATAGAATAAGCTCTGGGTGTAGGATGCTTAAGTACCTATAGCTCTATACACTAAGTCTTAGGCGGTGTAAGCCCTATTAGTTTCTACTAACGTTCTAGCTAGTACCCGGTCTGTTACTAATAAGGGTCTAAATATACCTAGATAGGACGTCCCTAATATATTCTTGGAACCTAGTAATACACTATCCCTAATTGCTAAGCTATCCCCTTAAACTAATAGTGAAGCTATAGAGCAATTGGAACTCGGAGCCCTGTAATAACTAAAGGACTTTAACCTTATAGCGGCCTTCCTAATGTACGCGTATTAAAGAGTTATAAGATCTATAGTACTATCTAGTCTTGTACTTAGAGCAGTATAGGACAAAATAGCTTTTACCTAGGAACTATCCGAAAGGTTAATGGATCTTATCTATAAGGTGTAACGAAGGGACGCTTTTTATGCTATCCTTAATGTAGAAGTAGACTGGAAACGTAATAGAAAGGAAGCTACTAGGCGCTACTATTGGGAACTAGACCCGATAGGCCTACTGCGTAGAGGTAGTAAGGTTTGGGTGCTATAAGAAGCAAATCTATAATAGAAGATTCTTATAAAGAATTACGATGATCCTCTAGGCGGCCACTATGGTTAAGTAAAGATAGTAGAATTACTTTAACGCAAATATTATTGGTTAAGGCTTAATTAGGAAGTAAAGGAGTATATTAGCTATTGTAAGAAGTGTTAAGTATATAAGATCCGCAGGCACAAGCTATAGGGTCTACTTAAATTAGTCCCCCCCCGCTAGTAAACTATAGCGACATTACGCTATAGACTTTATTACGGATCTCCTACTATTTAAAGATAGCTAAGGATGAACATACGATTCGGTTCTTATACTTATTAATAGGGTTTTAAAGTACGTCTAATACCTTCCCGTTAATAAGATAATTAATATATAAGAGCTTACTAACCTAATTAAGGAGAAATGCTTTCTTAAAGTAGATTAGCCGCACTCTATTATTACTAATAGGGGCAGCATCTTTATAAGTTAGTACTGGTCGGATCTATGCTTCTATTTAAAGATAGACTACTATTATAGTATAGCTTTCTACCCGTAGACGGATGGGTAAACGGAACGCCAGAACTAGGAACTGGAGTCTTACCTACGGATATATTTAAACTACTAGTAAGACAATTAGTATAAGCTACTTCCGTACGCGGAGTATGCTTATAATTTAAAGTAATATATATTGTATAAGTATACACCAATCCAGATTACCTATAGCGTCCAACTATTTGGGTTTAATGGTATACCCGATAATCACTAGCTAAGGCCGCATGATTAGTTATAGGATCCTACTGGAAAGTCTAAGGATATCTACTAGAGAGTATAAGGATACCTCTAGGAATAAGAGGAGTAATAGAAGTATGCGAAGTAGAGCCTATAAGATGCCTAAGAGTAGTAAAGACTTTGGTATAACCGCAAGCACCAGAACAAGCATTTTGGAGTAGGCGATAAGGTTCTATTATATTTAACAAATATTAAGACCCGTTAACTATTAAAGAAGCTTAATATAAAATACCTAGGTCTCTTTTAAGTTAAGGAACAAATTGGTAAGCTAGCCTATTATCTCCAGTTACCCCCATCTATAGCCTGTATATATTTAGTGTTTTATATAAACCTACTAGAGCTATAGTATAGACTACCGCCGGAAAAGAACTTCCGCCTAGGCCCAATTAAATACCCTAAGGTAGTGGGCGAGCGGTACGAGGTTGAAGCTATACTACGCTATAAGTCTATTAAGAATAAGCTTTAATTTAAAGTCAAATGGCTAGGCTAGCCCGTTAAGGACTCTATATAGGAACTAGAGAATTACCTTAATTATTGTAAAGATATTCTAAAAGAATATTGGGACTAAGGTCTACAATTTATAAGTCGTAGAAAGCGCTCTAACACTACGGCGTCATTATAACCTATAAAGAAAGCTCGCGAAAAGAGTAAATAGGTTAAATTAGATAGGGAATAGACAAGCTCTGGAAACTATAAGGATTAGGGCTATAGCCTAAGGTAGAACTAGTCCTTAGCCTTTTCATGTATATAGCATAGAATTAATAGGGCATTTTACTAGAATTGCATACCCATTAATTGATCTATACTAGGAACACTATTCCTAGGGCTTTTAAGCCCTTCCTAAAAGCCTTTTAAGGCCTTCCTAAGCACCTAATTAAGGTCCTTAATTACTACTATATACAAGAACGAATCCTAAAAGTCTAAACCACAAATGCCTAATCTGAAAAGCCACTACGCCTTATTATTATTAGGAGTAGGATTAGTATCTATTAGGCCACTAAGTGATGGCTAATAAGAATGGGATCTAGATGCCTTAGTAGGCGTACGAGTAGGTATAAAAACAGGGGTAGGATAATAAGGTATAGCTAGAGTAGAGACTCTTAAACGCTTAACACTAATATTAGGTCTAAACTAATACCAACGAAGCTCTTATGGCGTAAGCTTATAGTTAATAAAGACACGCTTAAGCCTAGAATAAACAGAGATATTAGCTAGCTGGCATAGTCCAGAACTACTAAGACCTTACTACGGCAACTATTAGTTACCTATCCGCTAGGTACCCGAAGGGTAACCTACCTAATACCGCATCATGTTATACTCTTTTGAAACTTAACGCGCATACGCGAACTTTTTCCTATAGTAGACAGCGACCTTCTTCTTATCACCCCCATCCCTTACCCTATTCTTAGTATACTAACCTTGCTCTTGTATTAGGCGTTGCTAGCTAGCTTGCTAGGAGTTGTAGGCGGTATAGATGGCTATGGCATAGTCTTAAATTCAACCTAGATATTTAGCATTAGCGCTTAAATAGGAGAGAGCCCAGGCGATATAGTAGTTAAGGACATTAAAGGAACATCGCCATTTAGGCCCAGGCTATTAAAGTCAGCAATAGATATCTATTAAGGATAGAAAAGCTTACCTTAACGCAACTGCCGCTCTTAGTACGCATGCATTAATTATAAGGACTAAAGGTATTAGATCTAACGCAGTGCGTCTTATTACAAGCCTCTAGAGTCCTATCATTAGATTTCTGGTCTTTTGAAGACGTGCAGGCAAAATCATTTAGGTAGGACCAGTACTAATTGCGGGTTAGCGGAGGTTAGGGTTCTATATGTAAAGGCAGGGCCAGGATACGCTGTAGAATTTACTTAGAAGAGCAGTCAGCAGGAGAATGAAGAGGCATATTAAATTAATATAAAAAAAAAGAAAATCTTAATAATATATTAAAGATACGTCCAAATTGGATAAAGGTTAATAATGGGAAGTAAGGTATTAAGGAAAAGGATTAAGCTTAATAAGCAAAGTATCTTTATACTTCACCGTCCAATACCCTTCTAGTAAATAGCCGTAACCTTGCCAATATAACTCCGTTACAATAGCGCTATTTAGAAGGAAGGAAACACGCGTATAAGTTATTTAACTATTACTTCCTTATAAAAACTAACTACGCGGCTGGGGGAAGGCAATTAAGACGTTAAATTAAAGATATATATAGGTTAAATTAGACCTAAAATAATACTATAGTATTAAAGAACAACGTTATAAACGTTCTTGACAATTGCATAATAGCTACAATTGCTATCACGAAATGTCCCTATTTGCTAGGTAGTAGAGCTACGCCAAATATACAGTATAGGACCACTAGATTTAAAAGCATATATACTAAATCTTAAGAGATAAGTCTCTTTAACTAACTAATTAATACCTTAACCGTATCTAATAGCCTAAGGGCAAATATGGGAGCAATGCGTTAGTGACGCAAAGGATTATAAGAAAAGGATTATAAGAAAGAATTATAGACCATATTTTAGTAGTTAAAGACGACGGTAAGCCAAGGCTCTATATATTAAATCCCATACTAAAAGGTTTTACGGAACTATACTAGAATACCAAATTGCCTATAATACTTGTAATTAATTGCAGACTAGCATAAAGGCTTAGAAGTAGAGTTGCATAAAAATCCCTATATTAGCCTAGGTAGTTACTAGTATGCTTCCAGTAGGCTTCTAATGGGTCTCCTAGCAATCCTCACGTCTTTTCTTTAGTCATATTTTTTCCTTATTAAGGTTTTTTAGGAGTTTAAAGTAGGGGTTAGATAGATAGATAATATATAGCGATATACCAACACCTCTCCGATATCTCTCCGAACCTCTTCCGGGATAAGCCCTTATAATCTCCCTACTGCAAGGTAATGGCGATTGGGGGCCGACCGCAAGAAGGGGGGGGGCAATGTAAGGGATATTATTGCGGACACCTTGGGTTGCCCTTAGGACAACCCCCGGACGCCCCTCGGATAGTCGCCGGTTACGTGCCAGAGGCACGTGCCCGTAGTATATAGTCTCTACGATCCTAAAGGCCTTACCTCCTTAAGGATTCGTCTCTCTCACCAATTTATCCTGTTCCAATCGTGTCCTTATAGCCCCCTGTCTACAAGATCCCCTTATAGTAAGCTTTACAGTGCGAAGAATTAAATAAACAACTTAATTGTAAATATAGCTCTAAAGTATCTATATATACACGAACAAAGGTAGGTTATAAGTACCCCTTAATCTTATCCTCAATATAGCTGTAATTACCTTTTTAGGCTAATTAATACGGCTGTAACTATTATGGTCCACAGTAGGTAATACAGCAGTGTCTTTAACGTAGTACTAATAGTTAGTTACACACCCCCCTAGATTTAACGGTATAGTTAAAGCTATAGAAAACAAAAATAAAGGTAGAGATTATACCAAAATAGGAAATTTATATACAATTTGGGAATAGTAAAAGCATAGGGTGACCGTGACGGATATTGCGAATATCGCAAATATTGCGGATATTGCGAATGGAATCAATTAATCTGATGTCAAATATCTACCAAATTCAATTACTTTATCCAAGCCTTATGCTTTTAACGGGGTAGGACCTTGGTAAGGCCGTCGGTAGGTATCTTGTCTATTAGGACCCATCGGACGTCAATCTTTTTATCTTAGACTTCCTGTCTAAGCCAGTGCTGATATATATCGATATGTCGAAGCTTAGTATCTAGTTTTAGTGTATCCTATCTTAGCAGGCGGATAGTCTACATATTATCGCATAGTAGGGTAAATTCGCGCTCTATATTAAAGCCGATTACCTTAAAGAATCGTTACCACCAGATGATTTCAACAGCAGTAATAAACAGGGAGAGAAGCTCCGCTTTGGTAGTCAAGCGAGTTACTAATCGTTATAGGGTCGCTTTTTAATCAATTAGTCCTCCGAATAGGATAAATAGGTACCCTTAAGAGCTCCGTCTAGTCTCCTTATAGTCCGCAAATGCTGCATTAGATACTCCGTAAAAGGTAACGTCTTCTCCTTTAGGGTTTCTAAAGTAGATATAGGCTCCAAATACTTCGCTAGAGTATTTAATAGCTGTAGATTTTGTTCTAAGACAGTAAGCAATAGCTTAGTTTGCCGCGTTAAGGTGTCTTTAATTTAGATTAGTAAGGAATTCGGCCAGCTTAGAATGCGACTTAGCAATATTAGGTCTTTTAAATACGGCAAGGTGTGCAAGAGACCCTACTCGTTACTAGTAGGCTAGAGTCCTTTAAGGGTTCGTCTGCTGGTCAGACGGAATTAGTTCATTAGGTAGTAGTGTTTTAGGGAACCTTTCTGGTCGGATATTAAATTAACTAGCTATCTTTTTAATATAGGAATCTTGGCAGAGCCAGAGCTTCCTACTTACTCGATCTTATTTAATTTGGATTTCTAGGAACTACTATAGGTCTCTTAGTGCACGGATTTCGTATTAATGTAGTAGTTTAGCTTTAAACTCTTTCAGTCTTAGGAGGTCCTCTTTAGCAAATAGAACGGCAATATCGTCTACATAGAAGAAGACAATAAGTCATCTATTGGTAAATAGGCAGTTAGTACCTAGGATAGGTTTCAATCCAAATTCGGCTAGGGTACTAGTCAGCTCTTTATACTACAGTAGCGGTAATATTTTTAGTCCGTATAGCGCCATAAGTAGCTCTAAGACATGTCTATTTTAATTAAATCCTTCTAGGCAGTAGCAGTATACTAGTTTACTAAGCTTGGCATTTATAAATGCGTTTACGGCGTTATACCGTCGAATTTCCAAATTAAATGCGGTTGCTATAGCCATAAAATCACGGAATATTTAAGCAGCTAGGGTTGCTGCATAGGTCTCTTCTTTGGTAATCTATAGGTCTCCGCGGACACACAGTCAAGCTTTTAGCTTTTAAAGATAACCGTCGCTGTCGAGCTTATATTTAAAGACCCATTTTAGTGGTAGGATCTACTCGTTGCTTACCTCTTCCTTTAGTACGATTTTTAATGTCCCTTGGCGTTTTAGGTTATTATATTCTTTTTCTATAGCCTTTTAGAAGCCGGTAGTTAATAGATACTTTCTTAGATCCTTAAGGTTCTTTAGTTTAGGAGGAAGGTTATCCCAATATAGAGATAAGGATCTAGTTTAGTTAATGTCCTTTACTAGTCCTATAGTAAAGCCAGCGTAGTAACTAAATAGGGTAGGTAGATTAGCTAGTGCTGTTACATACGCTTAACGTCGAATTTGTTTGGATCCTTCTAGTAGGATAAGGTCGGCAGAAGGTTTGGCTAAGACTTTGTTAGCTCGAAGAGCTATATTAGTTGCTCTATTAGATAGTTCTAGAGAGCTTAGCTAGGTAGAAACTGCTTTAGTTATATCTAGGATGTCGTCTTAAAGTCCTTATAGTAAGGTGTTTAATTCTAGTAAATCTGGAGATACCGTCCTATTTAGTGTCGGTAACTGCTTAGTATCCTTTATAGGAGGCTCTGCCAAATCATTCGATTTAGGTGTAGTTATTTAATCTATATTTAAGGTAGGTTTATATAGGATAGATTTATCCTTAGACTTATCCTTATAGAGAGGTTCTAGTAGACTGATCGTCTATAGGGTGTCCTCTAATGCTTCCCTTAGCAAGTAGTTAATGTTCTAACCCTTGGGGTTATAGAACGAGGTTTTATTAAATATAACGTCTCTGGTTCGAATGACTTTATGGAGACTTAGAATCCAGATTCGGTAGATATTAGTTAAATTGTAGCCAACTAGGTGTCTAATCGACGCACGAGGACCTAGCTTATCTCCCCTTTTAACTCTTTTATCTAGCGTATAGGTCTTACAGCCATATACGTGCATATAGGTAAGTAATGGCGGCTTACCGTAGGCGATCTTATACGGAGTTTTCCATCCTAGTTGCTTATTTAGGGTTCGATTAAGGGCGTATCTAGTAATAAGGAACGCCTCTGGTCCTAGAGACGGGGGTAAGAAAGCTTCTAGCTATATAGCCCTAGACCGTTCTATAAGGGTTTGTCCAGATTATTTAGCTCTACCATTTTGTTCCTCTATATATGGGGCTTAGCATTTAAAAGTAATGCCTTTGTCTGCGCACTATATCTATAGGGTATCTCCTATCTATCTAAAAGCTCGTTTATTATTGCTCTAGAAGAAAACAACGTCTTAGTAGAATCGTAATTTAATTAATTAATATATCTTATAAATGGTAGGTAGGACAGTAGCTTTATCCTTATTCTTAGCGGTAAATATAAAATTTAATTTGGAATACGTGTAATAAAAGTGCATTATATATCTATTGCCGTTGTACCCTAGTTGTAACGGAACCTTATAGCGAGTTACTACGGTGGGCTCGTTATTGGGCTAGGTGTGTAGGTAATATAAATTAAAGTTAACAACGTAATAATAACTGGTGGAGTAGTTGCCTAACAGATTAACTTTAATTGTATTCTAAGAATTACTATAAGGAAGGAACTATCTAGGTAGGGACTAAGGGTCCTTAAATACATAACCATACTCCTATAAAATCCTTCTTATACGTAATATACGTATACTTTATCTACTCTGTTATAGATTACACAGATCCTACGGATTAGATAGATTATATTATGTAACCTTAGTTACTATTCCTTGTCATATAGCTCTACCGGATCCATCTTGGACCGTGCTTTTATTAACTAACTAGCTTCTTCCAACTCTTCTCTAAGTAGTCGTAACATTGTACTTAAAGCGTCCGTAACACCATCTCCCTCCTCTCTATCTTCGTCCTTAAAGATTTCTAGTATCTCCAAGTTATTTACTAGAGGTGTAATATCCGTCTAATTAATTTAGTTAATATCGTTACTCATTATACCTAAAGCAATTTCTTCTTCTTTAACCCTTCGCTATGCGCGTACAGTTGCCTCTATACTATTGCTGGGTAAAATAATGCCATCTCCGTGTTCTCATTATGCGAAAGAGGGGTTAGTCTGTATTGCTCTGGCGAGTCCTTTATCTCGGCAACCTTTTTTTTATTTGGAGTACACTAAAGCAAATATCCGATTGTCTTGCGATGTTTGCTTTATTCCTAACGCTAAGTATACGCATCCTATAACTCTTAATAGTCTTTAAGTTCCCTAAGTAATTTATTATAGGGTCTTATGTTTAATCTACTGCTGTAAAGCTTAATAATAAGCTCTCAGTTATATTGGCAGAACTTTGCCGTTCTTAAAATACTAAGAAAGAGGCCGCTAATGCTTAATAACGGGCCCTTAAGTCTCGTCTTGCTGCGTCTACTCAGCTAATTTATCTTAAGAAAGTGCATAAAAAGGTATATTTTAAGGAATAGAAACTTATAGAACAAGGTCTTTAGGAACTAGGTAATAAGAGAACTAACCCTTCTTCTGTAGTAAAGGGAATAACTCTAAGTAGTTTGGCAGTCGCTCTTCCTAGGTCCCCCTTAGGTAATTCATTCTTTAACGATCCTTCTTTATCAATATTACCTAACCTATTTCTTCCGATACTCCTATACCTTTCTTATAGTATTCTTTAAATTCTCTAGTAGCTCCTAGGTAGTCTTAGTATAGCCTATCCACTTAACCTTATACTATGTTTTATTATCGATGTCCTTATAGCTAACGATCTTAAAAACTTACTATTTATCTTCTTCCTGTCCTCTATACGTGTCTGCTTTATAAACTAGTGGCTTAATATTCCCGTGTACTAGCTCTAGTATTGCGATATGCTATATAGGGTAGATTTTTATTTTAGCTAGTAGGTTTAACTTAAATATAACCAGTGAAATCCTCTATATAATTTCAAAAGGTTTTAGTCTAACATAGTCTAACTTCTTGCTTAGTTATTAACTTTTAAAATTTTTGTATAGTAGCCATACTTTATCTCCCTCCTTAAGATCTAGTCCCTTAGATCTCTTAGCGTCGTAGTACTTTTTTATTCTTTGCTGTACTACCTTAGCTATTTCCGTAAGGTTTATATAAAGATTTATTAAAGTCTTTATCCTTTACTTAGCTCTACTACTCGTTTTCTTTGCTTAATATGGCGATAATAAGGTTTTTGGCTTATATCCGTAATTCGCCTTAAATAGTAACGTACCTATTTTTTCTTGTGGTGTTATATTATATATAAATTGCGTAACTAGTAATAATAATACCTAATTATTCTATACGTAATTAACGTAATGCCTTAGATACTGCTCTAGTGTCTAGTTTAATCTTTCCGTTTAACCGTCTGTCTACAGATAATATACGGTAGAAGTTGCTACTCAAACTCCTTATTCCGCTAAGAATACCTCCTAGAATACTGCTATAAATCTTAGATCTCTGTCTAATATAATTTTGCTTAGTGCTCCATGTCTTACAAATACTTCTTTAATATAGATTCTAGCGATATTCTTTACTAAGATTTCTTCTATATAGGCTATAAAGTATCCCCACTTTATAAGCTTATCTACTATTACTAAGATTGCGTTATAATCTTATCCGGTAATAGGATCTCTTAACTTTAGTAACTTAATAATAAAGTCCTATAATATAACCTCCTATAGTCTCTCTGGTATTTTAATAGGTTATAGCCCTCTATACGGCTTATACCTTATTAGTTTATTTCTTTAGCAATCTAGACACTCCTTAGTAACCCTTCTAGCTATCCTCTAGATTCCGTTAATAATATACTCCTTCTAGAGTCTTAACACTAAGCCTATAGCTCCGTTGTGTCCTTAAGTTAGTCCCTTATAGAAGTCCTTTATAAACTACTTTGCTATGCTTCTTAGGATATACTTTACTTTTTGGTTTTTATATATATCTAACTATAAATCTTCTAGCTGTGCTTTTAGAATTCTTTATACCTAAAAGCTTTCTAGTGTCTCGTAGACCTTTTCTAACTCGTTTTCTTAAGTTGCTATAATCTTTGGATAATTATACCTAATTAATCCGTCTATATCTTTTTGTAGTAAAGCCCCTAATAGCTTTTCGTTATTTTATAGTTTAGCTTTTTAACTTAACGCATCGGCTCGCGTATTGTCTGTACCCTTAGTATACTAAATCTTAAAATGGTATTCTATAAGCATCTCTACCCATCTAACCTATCTTTAGTTAAGTTCCTTTGTCGTTAGGAATCCTATTAGGTTCTTATAATCTATTTTAACTATAAATAGTTTCTTTATACCTTGTAAGAATGCTCTCTATTCCTTTAATGCTGTAACTATACCTAATAACTCCTTATTATAGATATTATAGTTTAACTCTAGTGGTATTATCTTCCAACTATAATATGCTACTAGATGCCATCTATTTAGATGCCTTTATATAAAATATACTCCTAGTATAAAGTCTAATATATTTATTTCTACAACCATCTCTAGTCCTAGTTAATAGATCTTAAGAACTGGCTCCTAGGTAAACAACTCTTTAATCTTTTTAAAGAGTTCTTACTATTCCTCTCCCTATACCTACGGTTTTTCTTTCTTTATTAATCGCGTAAGTGGTTTAATATCTTTTAACTACTACACTATAAACCTTCCGCAGTAATTGCAAAACCCTAAAAACAATCTTAATTACGTAACGTTCTCTAGTTCTTACTAATTTACTATAGCCTTAATCTTCTTTAGATCTATGCTAAGTTAGCCTAGTTTAATAATAAATCTAATAAAATCGGTCTTCCTAGTGAAGAACTTATATTTCTTAATTGCTACTAGCATCTATTCTTCTTATAGTCTCTTTAAGACCTATTTAACGTATTCCCCGTATTCTTCCTTAGTTATTAAGTAGATAATAATATCGTTAAGGTATACTATAATAAATTCATCTAAGTGTTCTCCTAATATATTATTAATACGCTTCTGGAACGTTACTAGTACGTTTATAAGCCTAAATTATATAACTAATAGTTTGTATAGTCCTTCCTTTAACCTAAAGGCTGCCTTCTATTCGTTACCTTCCTTAATTCTAATCTAATAGTATGCCTATCTTAGATCTATCTTTATAAAGATTTGCGCGTTGCCTATCCTATTTTAAGTTTCGCTAATTAAGGGTAAAGGATACCTATCCTTTCTAGTAATGCTATTTAACTATCTATAGTTGATATATAGCCTTAGTTTGCCATTTTTTTTTTAGTATAAATAGTACTGGATAACCTACTAATGACTATAATAGTCTAATGTATCCCTTTCGTAAGTTTTCTTAAATAAACTCTTTTAATGCTCTACCTTCTTCTTTAGTAAGCTTATAGATTGGAAAGAACCTTAGACTTGTTCCTAGTTCTAATTTTATCTTATAGTCCTATACTATATACTCTAACAGCTTTTTACTCTCGGGTGACTATAGTTTCTTACTATACTTATGGTATCTCTTTAGTATATAGCTTAGCCCTTTTTCCGTTTCTTTATAGGTCGCTCCTACTTAATACTATACCAACTTAGCTTATTGTCGTATCTTACGGCGTTAAGTATCCCTAATATTAACCTAGCCTATAATCTAATTAATCTTCGGATTATATTCTTATAACTAAGGTATTCCTAATATTGCCTTATTATTCCCTAATAGTAATATATTAAAAGACATCTTAATTTATCTCCCTTTAATAGTTAACTAAATAGGTCCTATTTTAAGATTAATAATGCCTCCTTTATAGGCTATT
>Ga0307515_10005073_pt1 | contig 26776 bp, 23 predicted proteins | sample 17_EM_MG_FD_194513 | JGI IMG/M metagenome (GOLD analysis project Ga0307515, IMG submission 194513) | Populus trichocarpa ectomycorrhiza microbial communities from riparian zone in the Pacific Northwest, United States - 17_EM | ecosystem: Host-associated > Plants > Roots > Unclassified | place... | reverse complement strand
TACCGAACTTTCTCCTGCATATCCGCCTCGCTACCGAACTTTCAAAGACGATCAACGAATCAGAACCAGCATGCCAAAAGTACAAGTACATTGCTACCTGCAGATACTGACTGGTACTGATCGCTACAGATAAATACTGAATAGATCATGCACTCTGTTGCGCAGAACCCTACCAAGACCCTCAGCAAGGCTGAAAAAATTCTTTGCGACAAGGTTAGATCTCACATCCTTACCACTATGGGTAATGAGGGAACCGAAGTCAACCCTGCCGAGGTTGACAGACGTATCCGCATCGAAGAGTTGAGTGGAAAGGTTTGAATAACTTCCACTACTTTCAATGTCCTTATACTTACAAAGAAACAGAACTATGTGATCGGCAAAGAAGAAGTCGAGAACATCATTGAGTACGTTTGGGATACAGGACTTCATGGTATGAAAAACAAGCGACTCTTGGAGGGGATTTACCTCGCCTGTAAACTTCCAGAGAGTTCGATTGCCCGCCGTGAGAAACTCAATGTAAGTGTTCTTACGTTCATGCAGTAGTGGCAGAACTAACCACGAGGGATTTCAATAGACCAAGATCAGCAATACCATGCGAACACGCCGCAAGGTCTTGCAAATGTTCAAGGATGAGGATGCTGAGACCGAGCTGCTTGCCATGCGTGTCAAGCGCATTGTTTATTGCTTTCTTGAACCGAATGTTGATGAGGTCATTACTGCTCTGCAGGCGATAGGAATCTCTGTCGATAAGGAGAGTGTTGTTTGAGTGGAATGGTCACTTAGGGAACGGAAAATGTCGAGGTTTGGTGGGATAATTGGCACTGTTCTACCATTCAAGCACTTGTAATCTATAGTTCTGTTGCTACTCTCGATACAAGCAATTAGGTCAATCAGTACTAACAAGTATTGGCTGGTATACTTTGGTATCATTCACTATGCATCCCTATGACACGCAAACAAATAATGTTAGTTCGAGCTTAGTGTGACAGTATCGAGTAGTACATGTATGTACTGACTGGTATTCTTTTGTATCGCTTTGCCAGCTGAAAGAATTATCAACACGCTTTGTTACACTTCAATACAAATCAATACTTCTCAGTACCTGTCAGTACACAATAGTACCATTTTGCACATGATGTTTTTTGTCGTCTCTACAACACTATGCCCAAATTCCCCTCTACTTCTCCACCTTCCTTTTCGAATTCTTTACCAGCCTCTTTGTTGGGTTTTTTGGCTGTACGACCTTATCGCCATCACTATCGGCATCGCCATTGCCATTAACATTATCATTACCATTTTCGTCACTACACCTACCACTGCTCTTGCTGTTATCCTTCTTTACCTTCCTACCACTTTTCACCTTTTGCTTTTGCCTTTCTTCGTATTTGTCTTTGTAAACTCCTTGTTTTCCAGCGCTTCTGCTTTGCTGGCGCAGCTGCAGGACTCCGTATAATCCTCCTGCCAACCACGCCTAAAGGGTCTCCCTGTTGTATACAATACACAGGCTCTTAGATTTGTTTTCAACTTATCAACTTCAATGCTGCGAAGCAGACGGCTACCCGATGACGCAAAGTAGATGAAGGAATAGGTACAGATATTCACAAATTTCACTTTGTGTCGGACAACGCCAATACCTCATCCTATCACGGCTCAGTCCCTACTATTCGTGAAGATATAAGGAATCATCCGAAAGTCTTTGCCAGATATCGGAAATCATCATCTATGATACCATCTCTAGGTTGCTCGCCAGCTGAGATGCATTCCTCCAAAGCCTCCCTTAGCTCATCTACCTTCTTGGAAATCCCTGCAGTTGCTGCAATCTTCTTCAGTAGACGTGGACGGCTCTTGTACTGCTTCCGCTCGTTGGCCATGCATTGCAAGTAGAAGTATTTACTTTAATACCAGAGATTTCCGTTTAGTACTTGCTGATACTGACCTTTACTTGCTCAATTGTGAGGCTAGTCAGCCGACTGACGGACTGAATATCTTCTGCATTTCCCATGGCGTAAACCATGCCGTTGTTGAAGTACTCGTGCTGATAATGGATTAACTCATCTTATCAAAGCGTTGAAGCCAGTCGGGGCGAGTACTTACGACTATTGACCATGTCATAGCGGTGTGGTTTGTAGTATCATCTCGTGACTTTTTGCATCGATGCGTTGGCGAAGGGCTGCTTGTGGCAGCAAGACAGTCATCACTCCCATCGGTGTCTCCGTCAACACTCAGAGACTCCACATTACCTCCTTTGCTGGCCACATGGTCAATCTCATTAGCGCGTTCATCGACTTGTGGATCAACAAGCCTTTCATCGGCTTCACTATCCGCCTCATCCGTGGGTTCATCCACCACCTCACCAGTATCCACCTCATGATGCTTGTCGGCCGCGTTATCGTGCAGTAGCCCACTAACAGCCCTTGACGAACAACGGTCCATCACAGTCGGAAGCTCGAGGGTGTGGGCATTGCCATCCTTGTCGACGAAGCAGTTTGGAGAGGATAAACGAGCTGAAGAAGGCCGATAGGAATGGCCAGGTTCACACGGCGGTGAGCTTGGTGGTGTATGCATCGTGGGAGAGATTCTGTGAAGTGTGGTGAGGTCAAAAAGTGAGCAAGCCAGGGTGAGAGGTGTAGGTCCCAGTAGATGTAGCTAAGTACTTAAAAAATTTGACGTCACTCGAGTGATGGCGTAGGGTTTTGTTGAACTCGGCAAGGCTACATCATTTGTTGATGGTTACAAGCAGGAAACAGCTGAAAGTAATTGTAAATGAAGGAAAAAGCGCTATCAGAGACAGTGAAAACGGATCCTGAATACAGCACGCTTGAATCATTAGACAATACTGGAAGATACTGACAAGTAAAGCACTATATGATTCCAAATATTACAACTCAATAACATTGCCAAGGTTGAGTTGAAGAAGTATATGTTAGTACTGACCACTACTACCTAGTGGACTCGCTCTTCCCTTCGTATGTGCTGTATTCACTCATATACAGAAAATTATCCCATGCTAGAACAGTCACAATAAACAAAAGACCTGAACGAAAACAGTAAACGACGCGTGAACCGAGGTGCCGCCGCTCCACCTGGACGCTCCCATTCCTGGCCGGAAGCCATTTGACTGGGTGTAGAGTCGAAAAACATAAAGAGCTTCCATCGGTATATGTAGGGATGCTGCTGGGCGGGTTTTTTGAAGCTGAACGCGCTGCTTTGCCTTAACCACTGCCGCACCGCTCCTCTTATATACCTCTTCCCTCGCTCCTGGCCTCCTTACTTCCAATGAGTCCACCTGTCCTGACAATCCCAGTCCGCGATAGGGCTCACTCCAGTCCAGTCCAACAGGATGGCAGGCCTGGACTGGACCGCAGACTGCCAGTTTTGGACTGGACTGGCTTAGTCTGGACCGGTCCATGCAGGTGACGTGGCGGGAAAATCCGTTTCCCCCCACCACGACCAGTCAGTTTGGCAGGGGGAAGCCGACGGGGGGCGTACAAAAATACAGTGATAGTGGAGATGGAATGAGGGATGGGGAGTGTTAATACAGCCTAAGGCTCGTGACTGCTCTTTTAGACTTCACACTACTCTTCCATTCCCTACGCATCTTGGACCTTTAGACCTGTACCTAGTTATCACACCATAGCCAATACACACAGATCTTCATTTCACTATCGCAACAGGGAGTATATATTTGGGAGACCCCAGGGTAGATAGACATCATCTCATCAAACAACAAAATACACACTGTATCTTTCACAGCTCTTGGTCCCACGCACTCTTGCCTAGCTTTGATAGATCCACGCAATTTGTGTGGTTCCTCAAGCACTCTTGCCGAGCCTTAATAGATCCACGCAATTTACGTGGTTCCTCATGCAATCTTGCCGAGCCATCATAGATCCACACAACTTGTGTGGTTCCTCACAGCCTGGTAGCCTATGGCATCCTGTCAACCTCTACCTATGCTCCTCGAGCGAGAACCGCTCGTTCTCACGAACATGACTACTCTTGTATTTTATTATTCAGTGACTCAGTGTATGGCTGACTCCCAGTGACATCGGGCTAATTCCATCCGAGTGGACTGGTCCAGTCCCAGTCCATACCAGTCCAGTGGAAATTTGAACTGGTTCGATCCCGGTCCAAAAATCTCTTGGACTGGACAGGACTAAACCCGGACTGGTCGAATTATTACTTACTTCGCTCCCATCCTTGGGCTCTGGCGCTGAAACCTGCAGCTCGTGCTCAGGCTCTAGCCCAGGCTCAAGCTCCGAGCTCTGGCTCAAGCTCTGGCTCTAGCTCTACCTCGAACTCTTGCTCGTTCTCGTGTTTTGGGTTTCTCGCTCCAGCGCAGGCCCGTGCTTTTACGTACTATATGGTAACACGAAGTATGGGAAAACTTTTATTTGTTCTGGCCGAAAGGCTGAGAATAAATCGAATGAACCCAGTCAATATATTGATATTGGTTGATACACGCCAATACTGGACAGTAACGGGCGCTACAAAAGCAATCAATGCGATATACAACATATGAAGTCGGGCGTGAACTCAATGAAGTGTTAAATACGGCGTTGTACAGAATAGAACAGCGCAGTACTGAGCAGTATGAATATAAACCTAGGTACTTTCTGCGATAGACTCTGTACTTGTGCGAAATGAACTCAACCCACCATCAGATACTAATGAGTACGGATGAATACAAGGCAATATCAGGCGGTATACACAAGTTGGAGTATCAAACGTGAGACACCATGGACTGTTCTGCGAAATGAACATGGCTCAGCCACAGATACAAGCCAGTACATACCCATACTAGGCAGTAAACGTTTGAACTGAACATTGCGAGAGTGACATTGAATTTGGTTGAATGAACAACATATATGGCCCCATACAGGTCAGTACTGACGCATATTTGAAACTACTGACAGAACAAGAGCTAAATCGCGAGTGTTCTGAAATGCGCAGGCATAGAGATACTCTTTGCTGTCGCACCAGAAATGATAGCCGTACAATACCAACGCATACTGATAAGTATGGCTTAGTATTGAACGGTTGGAGTCCGGCACGAAGTAAGTCATTACAAATTAATTACGCTTCCCGCCACTTTTAGACCATGTTCTATCGAGGCATTTACCAATGCCAAGGACCATATGAGGTCTTGAAATTGCCTACCATAGGTGGGTTGTCTTTGGCAGAGATCCTTTCGTCGACATCGTATGTGAACAAAAGATGGCACTGATCAAATACTCAATTCAATTGGTAAATTCGAATGAAGTAGAGTATGGTTGAGAATATTGAAGGTAGCAGTGACCTTCAGCAGAATGAAGGCCTGTTATATCCATTTTAGTGGTCACGAACGGTGGTGTTTCACTTCGCCTTCAATCGCATGGAACCCGGCTGAGAAAAAGAAATCATAATCACACACTTCCCACCTTTCTTTGTTATATGCTCCAATTCGTATAGTAGGATCATGGATAGAAGCTCACCTTTGTTCAGATCATGACCGTAAAGGTCATAGAAGGGATACGACATGATATCTGCAGCAATGCAACAAGAACTATATCCAGTTGGAAGGTTAGCACGAGTAGGCATTTTACACTCAAAATGTGTCTGTATGACCTGCACTTCCTTCAATATGAGTCCTTGTTAGTTGAGCAGTAACACTGATTGCTTCCTTTTGAGCTCCTTGTGTTAACGTCGTTGTCTCCTCAGGATACACCCACTGGTCAAGGATCGTTACTGAAGGAAACATCCTACGAGCCTACCAGTTCTCGATGATCGTTGAGCGGGCATACAGCCAGCTAGGACACTAACCTATTCATTATAATGAAATGATGTTATTCGCTGCATGAGGCTCGAGCGTAGACATAACCTGCAGAATGCTGCAATGACCTAGTATAAGATTAGGGCAAGTGTAGTAGCACCTGATCAACAGTATTAAATGACGATCGCAGTGATGACATAAGAAGCTTTCATAGTTAATGATTTTCAGTAGATAATCTGCAGCATTATTGTGCGTAATTTGATAGATAATATCGTGGTTTGTGAAGAAAACTGATCGCAAAGTGACTTTGTTTTACCGCTCCTCTAGATTTGGTGGGGTGTGATGCGGCTTTGAGAGGGATACGCTAATCTGATTTAGAGTTAGCTTGCTTTCTAACGAATATACTTGAGGCTTGAATCCAGCGACAAACCATACCCCCGAAAGCATCATCTCAATTTGTCAGAACACTGAGCATTTCCCAAATATGGTCAACACTTGCCAGAAACATGTCAAATCAAGTATCTGCAAAACGAAATTATTCAATGAGAACCGACTGGAAGCTAACTGTCAACAATATCACTCAATATGAATGAATGAAGGGCTGATACCCAACAGGATTCTACCACCTGCCGGCATCCTTCACCCTGAGCCATCACGGATTGACTACAGTAGGTGCACCTGAATGGCCATCGACAAGCTGTCAATTAATGATCTACTCATAGACAACGTACCAGGTGCACCACCACCGGAAGATACTTCCAACGAAGAACAAATAGACCCTCACCGGCCTGATCTCACCTGTACCCCTGATCCAACAAAGACTAAGGCTCATAGGCAGGTAGTTGGAGTGGAAAATGCAGGGGGGAAAGGGTGTGGCAAAGCAACTGGATTGTACAACAAGCATCGAAAGTACTCAGAAGAATGGAATCCATTGCATTCATTTCGGTCTACACACGACTTTCAGCAGGCTCACTTGTTTAGCCAGCAAACGAAAACCTGGATCGATCAACACCTCAGGCATGGACTGGACAACTTCAAAATTGAATCTTTCCAATCTGGAGATGCCATGCGAACACTCCTCTCTGAACTCAATTTCGGGCTTGGGAATGATAGTTGAATTGACGATCAATCACATATTTTCGGAACATTGTACTACAGGGATATTTTCAAATGTATGCAGTTCCTTCTAGCACATCATCCTTTTCAGGCACACCTCGATTTTGAACTGTTCTGACTTGCTGACTCTGAGGGTCCTCGCATCTACAGCAAGATGAACATGGGCAAATTGTGGTAGGATACAGAGGATCAACATCCTGCTGGAGTGACGTTTAGGCCTGTCATTTGTGCATCCGACAAGACTCACTTGACAAATTTTTCGGGCGATCAGCATGCCTCGCTGCTCTATCTCATGATAGGTAATATTCGTAACGATATTCGCCATACAGCTACAATGTGTGCCTGGAATCTCATCGGCCTGATCCCATGTCCCCCAAAAGGTTCCAAATACAAAGATGAAGCATGGCATTCCGAGGTTGGACCTGTGCTGTCTCAACTGAGGCATCTTGACATCACCGGCCCCGGCTTGAAATGGGATTTTGCTGATGGATTCCAGTGACAATGTTACCCTCTGTCGGCTGCCTGGGTCAGAGATTATCCAGAACAACTCATGGTTGGTCAAGTCTCATATGGCTCAGGTCCGATGTGCGAAACTCCTGAAGGTGCGCCGATGGGGCATTCCACCTTTCAACCACTCGATAACTCAAGAGACCAGCATATTCACTCAGAGCTGCTGGAGGACAACATTATTGATGCTCTGCACACTCTAGGTGTCCACCCAATCCGCAACCAGTTCTGGCAATTCCTTCTCTCCAATGTCCATTGGCTTTGGCAGCCTGATGAATTGAATCAGCTGCTCCTGGGTTTAGTTAAAGACTTATTGCACTGGCTGCTCAAATACCTGAAAGCAAGACAGGTCAAGGATCAATTTCACAATTGATTCACATTGGTGCCACAATATCCCGGCCTCCAGCACTTCTCTAAACGATTCAATTCTTTGAAAAGCAGCACCTGGCAAGGTAAAGAGATCCATCGAATGATCAGAACACTGGCTGTGAATTGCGCACGAATTCTTGTCTGCTCAACGGATGACAGGAAAACTGCAGCGGAAACAGCCTCCGATGAAATGGTAATTGGAGCCGTGCGGGCATTATGTGAATTCCCTCTACTTGTTAGCCAACAACATCACTCTGATCTATCCCTCAAAGCACTAGACGATGCACTCAAGCGATTTTGCCAGAAGAAAGGAATTTTTCGAGAACAGAAAATGTCGAAGTCTGTGAAGGCCAATGTAGATGACCTGTTGGTATCAGAATCCCATCAGTTATGCTAGCAAAAGATTCATAAGATTCGTGCTGCAATGGAGGCCCTTGTGTATGGGGCTGAAAAGGTTTCCTCAACAAAACGCAGGCAATTTCAAGTGTGCCTGAGCAGAGCCTGGCAAGCAGCAACCACTTGGTCCGATGCTGATCATCAGAAGGCAATCGAGTGATTGGAGCGCGAAATCCATCAAGTGACACCTGCACAAGGCAAGGTTTTCGATAAATTATTCCAACGTCATGAGCGACCACTATTGCAGGACGTCGGGACCAAGGCAACAGGTCCCAGAAGCAGGTTCACCAAACTACTTCCACTGATGAAAACTGCAGCCAAAGTCAAGGCTTGGGGGGCGGCAAACATGACTGCCGACAAGCGACTGCAATGTCAGAACTGCTTATCAGATGCTGAGACAGAAGCCGCGACCTCGAGCTTGGCTGATACGGAGCGCGTCACTCTCCAGCTGGAGAGAGATATTTATGGCATCACCTGGAATGAACAGAAGCGTTTCAAGAAAGAATTCTCCATCCGCATGACTGAGTTTGAAGCTTGGTGGGAGACAATCGGCATTCAGGTGCTCCAGAATGCCATTGAACTGTGTGTAATCCATTCTGGATATCCAAAGATGCATCATGTGAGCGATATATCGGATTCAATTCGCCGAATGGGTTCCGGAGACCATTTCACCACTGATATTTTGGAACGGCTACATATCGCCAATGTGAAAGACGCATATCGATCTATCAACAAAGTGAATTACATTCGACAGATGCTTAAGCATAATGACTATATGGAGGAAACACTGTCATATCTTGCACTCGAAGGTTGGTACGATGTTGACTCTGCAAAAGTCTTCAAACAACTGTCCGCTACCAATACACGGCAAAGTACATGCAGAGCCCATCTGTTACGTCTCCAATCAATTCGGGATGAGCTCTTTATCCACCCTGTAACACAGCAGGTATATCATTTGAGAGAAACACATGTCTGCGGAGTGTGCAGAAGTATCAAATTCACTTCACCCAGAGATGCATCAGAACATTTCGGAATTCCCAACCTTGGACAGCTATTCCACGCTAAATTTGAATAGGACTGGGGACCCGAAGTTTGTGGACTCGTGCTCAGATATGATCAGAATGTACTCATTGACAGTTTATTGATTAATCTCCAGAATGGGCTGTTGTACCATGGTCAACCATTTAACAACCCGACTTCTGTTGAGCATCTGGGACTTGATTGCAAGGTAGAATATACCAATGCCAACTGAGGGATCATGCCTAGTGATACCAAGGGTTCCGGACCGTCACTTCGGGTCCGGGTCCGGGTCAGAACTGAACCGTTGCCAAATTAGCGGTCCGGGTTGTCAATACACCTGAACTGACAATTCAGGTCCGGTTCGATGCAAATCTCCCAACCAGTCTGAATTGGGAGAGTTTTCAGCGGGTCGCCCAGTGGGTCCGTCTGTAGATTTATATAATGTTCTTGTTTTCTGCAGCTGGATAAGTGTATATTATCAAAATTAGGTATTCGACGGCCAATAATTTCCATTTGGGTGTTTTGCAATCTGCGACATTGATTATTTTCGTATACGTGTTTTTCCTTTTATACCTTGCATTTTTGGCTATAGAGGCAGTCAATAGTTCAGTTACGAGCTCCTTTATCCGCACAAAGCCTTGATTACATAATATGTAAGACCAAATATTGTTGACACTCCATTGACCCTCAGTTGCATGATGAGATAATGTATGTGTCTTGCACCATTTCAAATGAAATGGCAGCCACAACACCGTCTATGAATTATTACCACATTGCGACACTTAGATTACCCAAGATCCAACACCAAAAATCGTTGAAACTCCATTGACGCTCATTTTCAGGATGGGACAGGAAGTGTGTCGGTATTATTTTTAACATGAAAGGCAGCCAATCCCTCGTTTATGAATGGCTGCAACCAATCACCACTTAGGATACCCAAGATGCACAGCCAAAAATCGTTCATGCTCTGTTGACGCTAATTTTTAGAATGGGGCAGTGATCGTGTCTTGTACTTTTTTGCCAAGAAAAGCTGCCATTATGATGCTTATGGATAGCAGCGACCACGTCACCTTACAATTACCGTACTTACAAGACTAAAAATTGTTGACGCTTCGTTGACGCACATTGTAATGTACCGCGTAGTCAAGATCTGCTGCCGTTAATAAATGCAATCATAAATATTTCAACTTTGTGGATGAGTTTCAGCATGATCAGGACTTGGCTCTATGGCATAGCCGAGCCGAGTAATATTCCAGCACTAGTCGCTCTCATCCGGTTTAAATTTATATATCTTGCCACATGATGTATACGGCCCGCTATAGCTTTGTTTATTGACCAATATTCTCATGCGACTGGTCAATATTCATCCATAATACATCTCTCAATAAAATGCTTGGTCAAATTACATAATGAACTTGGTGATAATACATTGACGCATTCTGTCCTACTTTTCCTTGATCCACTTATTCCTCTTTGTTTCCATTATATTGACCGAGATCAACGTCATTTCAACCTTCTTCTTTCATCGTCGTATGGGCCGAATCAATCCAGGAATAATCGGTGCTGCACTCACATTCCACTGCTCCGGGGTTTCTGAGTCCTCAATGCCGGTGTGCAGTTCCATATCTGATTCATCGTCTGCCTCGCAGTTGTCTTCACTGTCGTTTGGATCATCCAAGTCCCCATTCCAGTTAAGCCAAATTTCGGTGTCTGAAATGCTTTCAGGTGAGCTATCGTCATCACTATTGGCAGGATGGCGGTTGATTCGTTTGATTCGGCGGACATTGACTACTTGCATACGTCCTCCATGGAGGTCATTTGCAGACAAAGTTGGTGGCACAGGTGATTTTTCCGACAATTTAAATGCAGCCGCAGCATCATGTTGAAAGTTTGACCAGGATGCTTTGACAATCTCTTCCGTGTCCGAAATATATCACACGGCTGTCATTTGTTTATTTTGAGCGCGAGATTTGTTCTGTGTAGCTCGTAGGTTTTGGCTACCCTGCCACATCTCCAAATGGTTGTGGACCTTGGCCATTCGATGCAACTTCTGTTCCTCCGCCTCTCTCTTCATCTCCATGTTGTTATCAGTGCTGTTCGAATCCCATACTGGGTCATCGCCGGCCAGTAATCCATTATTGGCTCGAGCAAACTGCCTTACTACAACATTTTCGCGAAGAGTCTTGCCTGTGGTTTTCGACTGCCTCCACCCGATCACATCTCGCCCAAGGGAAAAACTGGCCTCCACTGCGACACCATGAGGTATGATAGAGAATATGTCGCGAGCCACAATGGACAGATCAGCGTACATTGAGTGCGTTTCATCTTGCTGCCGCCACCCGTCGGTGATATCCGGTAACCAAAATGTTCTACTGATCTCCACTGGGTCGGAGTGGTAATCATTACGATTCGGATTAATATGCCCCCAGTTCTGTGGTAATTTGGGAGGAGAATTCAGATGGAGCCTCGCGGCTGTCAATAAGCGTGCTGCACGATCGCTTCGTCCAGGTGTCGTTTCGGCCACATTGTTATGCATTAGGTATTCTTCATCGTCGCTGGACAAATCATGTGGATCATGAGAAGATTGCCCAGATTTAGAAGCCATTGCGGAGGAGCTGAGATTGTTGTTCTCTATGTTTTTGAATTTAGTGACCGGCAAACGTCTGAGTTTGGCGCAGTATTCGTTCTCCACATACGTCAGAAAGGCCTCCTGGTATTGGGTAGTATAAGAAGTCTCGTCTTCAGGATTGATATCCATTCCCTTGTCCCACTTCCTAAACAATCGCAGCTTCTGGAAAGGATCAAGGATGTGTGCTGAAATGAGAAGCATACTGGTCGTTGGAGTAACTTCAGTATAATATTTGGACAGCTTTTGCCATGCAAACTTCACAGCAAAGAATACGTGTTCCTTCCACGTTGTCTTCTTCTTGGCCAAAGCTCGCATCACGCCATCCATGTGATCAAACATGTCATTGTAGACAGTATTGACGTGATGCAGAGTAACGGTATGCCGTTTCGACATCCACAGGGTCCAGTACCGGAACGGCCGTAAAACCTGTATGACTTACTTGACAATAGCCCACTCATCTTGTGTTGTGAAGAGTGGCCGGTAAACGCAGTATTTGGGGTTTTTAAGCCACTCACGTGTGAATTCACGTAATCGGTAGGTGCGCTCGAGCAACTCCTGTGCCGAGTTCCAACGTGTCTTCACATCCATAATGGGTAGTACTGCAATCCGGACTTTGGCTTTTTGACAGTCAATGAACTCGTTTCGACGACCAGGTGTCAGCGTAATCAATACAGCAAGTATTCTCTGCAATATGAAGGTCAGTTTCAGCACTTTCAAAATAGGATGAAATACGTACTTTCTCAATTATCTTTGCTAAACCTGGTCTCATGGCCGACACCTTGTTGATTCTAGCATTGCCCTCTTTTCGAAGTCTTTGACTCTTCCCAATGTCCATGCTTTCATTCTCTCCAAATTGCTGATAGCGCTCATGGGCTTCCCAAGACTTGGTGTGGCCTTTTACACCTAGAGTGCTCATGAATGCACCCAAAGCAAGCTGAATGACGTGCCCCATGCATGGTATGTGGTTCCTCAATGCGGGCCATTCAGTTCCGGAGGCCTCAAGGGTAGTTGGTAGTTCGCGAGTCATCGAGGAATTTGATGAAGCGTTATCGGTTGTAATTCCAAGCGAACGGCCATCAGTCGGCTCAAAACGGTGAAAAACTTCGTTCAAATGTCCAGCTAGCCGTGCTCCCGTATGCTGACCCTTGACCTGTAATCCTCAATGAGCCTTCGTAAAAGGGAAAGGATGTGCTATCAACCTCATTGAACGCCAGTTGTACTTCTCGCAAGACCCAATTATTATCCATATAATAGGCAATGACTGACGTTATTGCTAATTTGTTCATCGATGTCCATCCATCTAAAGCTAAACTGACTTTGTTCTTGACGGCAGTTGCTTCCTCATTGCATCCACTGTCAGTGTGTAGTCCCTCCGGCAAATATTACTCAAGGTGCTAGCTGACGGCAACTCCAGTTCGCTTCGTAATGCGTTGTATGACCATCATACCTCGAGGTTAGACATTGTGTTCCATGGAATGTGAGGCGATACAAAACCTAACATGAGGTAGCGATTCCAGGTGTCTTGGTGAAATTCGGCAGTTTGAAAGTCCTTTTCTGCCAGTTTAGAGCGTTTTGTCTGTCAATTCAGTAAGTATACTTGATACGTGAATGGTAAATGTAAATTTTCTTTGCGAACTCACAATCGGAATTTCTCGACTTCCTTGCCACTTGAGTATGGCCAAAGCTGTTTCATCGACCATTGAACTTGTCAAATCGGTTACTTCTGACACTGTTAATTTGTTTAACTTTGCGATATGCGCTTTTACCAGCAAGTGTTTGCCCATTGAGCTGGTCCCATGTTCTGATGGATGGCGAAGAACCTGATGACAAACAATACATATGATGCCCGGGTTGCCAGTCTCCTCAATTCCGCAGTGTAAGTAGAATCTCCACAAAGGCGCATGTTTAGAGTTATTTGAAGCATTAGGCCGCTTCGAACCTTGATTCATTGATGCCCACCAAGCATTGAAGATCATTTGCAAAGTCAGGTCGCTCAAATCACGAATAAAGACATGTTCATTTTTTGATGATATCATGACCTCTAACAACGAGGTATTTAGAGATTTTGTGTCTGACATTGCGGTAGGCAATTGAACTCTGGGTAATTCAATCTGGGTAACTGTCAAAAAATACGTTATAGTCACATAGAACGCTGGTTCTTAAATATTGACTTTAGAGCTACAAGCAAGAAAAAAGTCAGACCTGTGAGACATTCCATGTTTATTTGTGAAGTTGAATACAAGGACATACAAAGACGAGACGGTTGCGTTATCATCATTAGTGTTCTTGCCCATGAAGGCAGCCAATAGTACAATTATGGGTCAATGCCGTTGCATTGCTGTCTGCTCATCCAAGATGCAAGCGGAAAAATTGTTGACGGTCGGTTGACGCTCAATTTTAGGAGGTGGTAGTGATTTTGGCAGTAGCATTTTTGCCTAGAAAGGCGGCCAATATTAGGATTATGGGTGTAAGCCGTTGCACGGCCCTCGAATTATCCAGGATCCGAGACCAAAAATTGTTAATACTCCGTTGACGCTCAATTTTAGGTGGTGGTAGCGATATCAGCACTAGCATTTTTGCCCAGAAAGGCGGCCAATATTATGATTATGAGTGTATGCCGTTGCACGGCCCTTGAATTATCCATGATGCGAGACCAAAAATCGTTGATGCTCCGTTGACGCTCAATTTTATGAGGTGGTAGCGATAATGGCAGTAGCATTTTTGCCCAGAAAGGGGGCCAATATTATGATTATGAGTGTATGCCATTGCACGGCCCTTGAATTATCCATGATGCAAGACCAACAATCATTAACACTCAGTTGACACTCATTTTTAGGAGGTGGTAGCGATATCGGCACTAGCATTTTTGCCCAGAAAGGTGGCCAATTTTATGATTATGAGTGTATGCCGTTGCACGGCCCTCGAATTATCCATGATGCGAGACCAAAAATCTTTGACACTCCGTTGACGCTCATTTTTAGGAGGTGGTAGCAGTATCGTCACCAGCATTTTTGCCTAGAAAGGCGGCCAATATTATGATTGTGGGAGTATGCTGTTGCACAGCCCTTGATTTATCCATGATGCGAGACCAAAAATCGTTGACGCTCCATTGATGCTCATTTTTAGGAGGTGGTAGCGATATTGTCACTAGCATCTTTGCCCAGAAAGGCGGCCAATATTTTGATTATGGGAGTATGCCGTTGCACAGCCCTCAAATTATCCATGATGCGAGACCAAGAATCGTTGACGGTCTGTTGACGCTCCGTACTAGGAGGTGGTAGCGATATGGTCGTGGGCCTTTGTGCCCATAAAGACGGCCAACACTGTCATCATGGCTTAATGCTGTCGCACAGCCTAGTCATTATCCAAGTTGCAAGACCAGATATCGGTGATGCTCCATTGACACTCCGTTGACGCTCATTTCTAGGATGGGGCAACGAGCATGTTGCATGCCTTTTTGCATCTAAAGCCAGCCAATAATCCCTCTTTGGATTGATGTGACTATGAAATCCTTTGATTGCCGAACAGATCAAGGTAAAATCGTTGACTCTGCATTGAGGCTCACCTTAGAGACATACCACCAGTCATTCGGTGCGCAATCATTTCTATTGACAATCATACCGTGATTATTGACAGCCATTATACCGTTTCTAGGCAGAATCATCAGTATCCAAAAGCATCGAGGCCTCTCAGTATCTGAGCCACTACTATTCACGTCATCAGTCCGATAAATGACTTTGCTTCTTCGCAGTTTTGCGTTTTCAGCCAGTATATTACGGCATTTAGATCGATCAACTAATTCTAGACTCAAAGTGCCCAACTTCCTGACCTTTCTTTTTCCAGCTAGTTTTCCTCGATTTCCATGACGTACCATAAGTAATGTTCAAATTCTCGACCATGTGCAGCAGGTCTGAGGGAAGAGTTATGCTGTTAGCTGCATGAACTAATGCTGCATAACGGCTGCTATTGATCAGGGTTCAGACTGCACACTGACGGCTCGTCCGATGACTCGTATGACATCACTGAGTTAAATGTTGTTAGTAAATTTGGTCTCTATTTTAGGTTTCGCTTTCTAATGTAACCGTAATAGGCATGTCGATATCAAGTTTGCTGGTCATCTATCAACTAGATTTGGAGTATGGAACATTCGCACGGCCCGTACGACCCTTGCACACAGACTGATGAAATATCATGTCTCACAATCTGGTCACTGAAATCAGAAAAAAGCTGACACGTAGCAAAGTAGGTACACAAATTGCGTTCCCAAGATATAGGTCATCAACACTGGGTATTTGGCTATTGATACCTCCGGAGATGCGGGCGCTGTCACCATATCTCCGTCTGTACCCGATTTCCATATGGTAATCAACTAGAAATGCTGCATGCAGGGGTAAAAGTTTAAGTGTTCAACAGGCTTGGCATCCTGAATCGGCACTGAATCGGTCAGCGTGTTCGGCGAAAAACCCGGTATAAATTGGTGTGACTGTGGTTTCCCCAACCCCAGCCTCATTTGACTACTTCCTGGTCAAGAAGTCACTGCCGTCATTGGTGATGGTTCTCGGACGATATCATGAGTCTGCATATGCTCTCCACATGTTGTTGGCGATGGTGTGGCTGCAGTCGTGTCTATTTGGTGCTTAACGACCGCCGGAACCTTCAATTCGGCAGTCCCGTACTTCATATCACTCTCAAGAAAGTAGTTGGCTGCATCCCCCCAACCTGGTCGGGTCAATTCGTCAAGCTTCATCTGCTTCTGCCGAAAACTCTCCAAGCAGTGCTGTACTGTTTTAGATATTGTGCCCTTCACCCAGTCAGATTCATCATCGTCACTCAGCTTGCTGAGCTCTGTATCATCTTCATTATATTCCTTGCCTTCCCCATCCTGCTCTTCATCGGGACATGCAAGATCGCTCAGACTGTCTCCAACAGCATTCAACATCTCATGAAACGTCGTTTTGGGCATTCCGGTCGTCGCCCCCACATTTTGAGCCGTGGTCATATCGTTCAGCGCTCGCATAATTACTGTCTGTGCATCTTGAACTCGCTTTCTTGCCACAGCCGTCTCTCTCTCCACATAATCCTTGATCCATTTCTCTTTCTCGTCGTTGCTTAAAAAGTGCATTTCCTTTCTTATCTCTGCCGAAAGCGTCTTTTTGGATTGCAAGCTGTGCAATGCTCCCAACGCTAGGACCCTCTCTGCCTCCAAGCCGCTCTTGCCTTCATTTGCATGATGACGTCGATGTGTGGACATCTTTCTCGATTTGCCATCCTTGCCCGCCGGAAGAGGAGAAAAGTTCGTTTTCGGAGCATTGAACATTGTATCGTGTGGTGACCTTGTTGTTGGGCGAGATGTTGATTGTTGCAAGATCTGGACCACATAGAGGCAAGCTGACTCTTTGAAGTCAAGGTTCGTACGTTTGATCAACTCGAACAAAGCAAATTCTGTGTTTTGACCATCATTTCAGTTGGAATAGTGACACTAATCATACGTTATGACATGATAGTTAGCCTCTGTTTCATGTAAGATCCCGGCTATGTGTTGAGACAAACATCATCAGACGACCTTTCCGTCGTAGAATTTGCTCCTTATAACCATCCAACATGAGATATCAGCTGTCGTTCACTTCAATGTATTCCGGTAAACAAACAAACAAACAAACATCCTCGGACTGACTTAGTGCAAATCGCGGGACCGTTGGAATCACCTGCAACTCACAGCGATAGGCAGCAGGATATACCTTGAGTAGAATGTGCAAGTTGACAGTCATTCATTCCCTTGTGACCTGTAGCTTACTATATATTCCTCAGGACTTTCCACCTTTTGTTATCATCTTCCTCACCTTTTCCACAACAGCAAGCCATCGCTCCACAAATACCTCAGCCCGATGTGATACAATCCGAATCAAGCCGAACGACAGGTGCTTCAACCAATGCGCCCCTGGCTGAGACAAAGCAGCAATGCAGACAGCAGTTAGTCCACCGCAACGCTGCAATTGCTGCCACCAACAATAGGGCCCAGGACACACATTTGAAAATAGTACATAAGACAGGACGCAGCAATAATAGGCAGCAGCATGCAATGGGATGTGAGTAGCTCCATATCGATATAGAAGGCAGTCAACTAAGAATATAATGTACAGCTGGTGTACGTGGAGGGCTCCGCGACCAATTTATCGCTGCCCACAATGGCAAACCTCCATAGTCAACGAAGGCATTTGTCCGCACAGTCCGCGAAATCCAACATCATGATGTCGTCAGCTCTGCGAGTTTTGCCGACGAATTTCGTGATAAAGGTCCCCGGGGGTGGACCACACAGGCTTTAAAGAGTCTCGAGGAGGCTACAGAGCCATATATGGTTGAGGTAATAGCCAACTCTTCCTTTTAGAAGCAGCAACTCATTCCTTGTAGGTTTTCAACATGTCTGCAACTATGGCAAGGCAAGGAGGTCGTGTCCAGCTGGAACAGTCTGACATGCGCCTCGCGTTGAATATGGCGAAAATGGCCAAATGAGGATTTTCGCGTGCCGCAATTGAGGAAACGCAACAACTGATCCAGAAACCTCGCGCTGAAGTCCGAGAAGAGAAGAAGCAAGGAGTCAAGTTTCCTGGGCATAAGAAGGTGAAGGCTGCGATGGAAAGATACCCGGCAATGGTTTATAGAAATCACATGGCCGGCTGCCTTCCATGCCAAAATGGTACTGCTAAGAATCCGCAGACACGCTGGAGGCACAAAGGAACCGCCTCACCTCCACCAGAACCGGCGGCACCTCCGCCCGAAAGGCCACCTCCTCCCAGAACGCCACCTGCGCCACCAGGTGTCACTGACAGATATGAAAGTTATGAAATCGAAGGTATGCCATCCAAGTGTGTGTATTTACATTCTTCACATCCAAACACTGAATTTTTCAATCATAATGCATATGCCAAGGATAGCAAGCGCGATAAAGATTTGATTCCAGATTTGCTGAGTACACTATCTGCTGCGTGGAAATACCGCTGCCATTGATTTTAAAGATGACGACAGCCTCTTAAGCGAATCTGAGGGTGAAGACGACCATTGATTGAAAGGAATGGGATTTTTGAGTATTATCAGTATCTACAATTAGCGGACACTTTAAAGTGTATTTTACAGGATATATTTATATGCACAATTAAAGAACAAAGTAGTGATAAAGGAAAACATACATGAAAAGAATAGAACGACTGCCAAAACACAGTAATTGATGTTCTATGCCAAAGTCAATGGTTGCAAAATGCGGAAACGCCTGTGGGAAAATGAGCGTCAACGGAGCGTCAACGATTTTTCGTCCTGTAAGTCAGGTTAATATGATGTGAATTAATTGTTGTTATCTACAATCATTATATTGGCCGCCTTTTTAGGCAAAAGAGAAAGTAACTCACTCCCTGCCCCATTCTGAAAATGAGCGTCAACGGAGCTTCAACGGATCGCAGACATCTATATACAAGGTTTTGGCAGCCTTTATAGCCTTATAAGCAAGAGGTGGTCTCCCTACAACCTCCCGGACAATCACAACTTAATTCGTTTTAAATGCTGCAACTCAGTGATCCTGAAAGTTTTAGCCAATTAAACCGGTCAAAATTCCATATATAGCCATTAGCGGCCATCTCGCGCTTTGATTGACCATAATGCAAGGCCAAAAAGCATTGACACTCCATTGACGCTTATTTTCATGATCGGGCAGGGAGCGTGTCGCTTTCTCTTTAGCCATTCAAGGCAGCCAATACATCGGTTATGTATAACAACGGACAAGTCACTTTTCAATTACCTGACTTAAAGGACTCAAAATCGTTGACGCTCTGTTGACGCTCATTTTCAGAATGGGGCAGGGAGCGTGTTACTATCTCTGTTGGCTTGAAAGACGGCCAATACCTCATTTATGATCGTTTGCATCCAATCGCCACCTAGATTAGTAATGAAGCAAGACCAAAATTATGGACGCGCTGATGACTATCATGTTCAGGATGGGGCATAGAGCGTGTGTCTCTTGTTTTTAGTGATAAAGGCGGTCGAATCATCCGAAAAGGATAATCACCTGCGAAAGTTAATATTTTGCGATTAGCAGTAGGGTATCTAAATGCGACCATAAATAGAAAAACCTGAAACAGAGAACCGTAGATTGAAACTGACGGGTCGAGCCAAACCCAGCAAAACCTGCAGGTTGACGGGTACCAGTCAGGGTTTGGCCCGCCAAGATGCTGCTTGTCGGGTTTTTGGACAGTTCTGGAACCGAACTAAACCATTTCTCTGGTCCGAACCCGGACCGCTGGCGTGTCACCTGGACCTGTTGCTAACACTAATCATTCTTGAAGCTGATAACAGCTGGGTCCAGTATACGCAAAGTGAAGAAGATGACCTTGATAATACCTTCCAAGGACGAATTCCATCTTTTCCTGTATTGTACTTCAGCTGGACTCCACCATATCAGATCATCCAATGTCAGGAGCGCCTGCCAGCCGGCAAAGCAATATCGATGTTTTCTAAGAGGTGCAGCAAGACCCAACAATGGGTATTATGTCCTCAAGCTCAAGAATACGCTGCGGTGATTCCAACAAAGTTCAAAGATCTTCATGGTTGGGCAGATTGTGTTGATGGGTTCATCCGGGTGGTCAAACAGACGAATAAGATGCATATTGTACCCCTCGGAGCAATAGTTTGACCGGCACATCTGGTGCGGGAGAATGCTGCATCGAGCGGCTTCGATAGTGTATGGCGTTTAAATAATCATGTTGATTTAGATACACACTGGACTGTATATTAATTGGATTAGAATGCCTGATTCGGGTGTGTAGCTGTGAGATAGTTTTTCGAATTGTACTATTTGATATAGACATTATATATTATCACTCCCGGAAAGTCTCGCTCCAGGTCCTCCGGAATGGTCTTGGCAACGAGTGTCGTAGTCCCAGCAGCTCCGAAATCTTACAAACTTAAAGGCATGATCTTATTGCATTCTGAAGATTACTTCATACTCTGTAAAATGGTCTTGTATTCTGTACCGCAACTACAGGAGCGTTGAGGAGCACGTGAAAGTACGTCTCAGAGCACCTGAGAAGCTCATTGTTTTACATTCAGCCTGCTTGAGAGCCTCTGGGAGCTTCCGGAAGGATCGGTGTCGCTGTTTACAATAGCTGAGTCGTCACCGGGAAAAATGACCTTACGCGACGTGTAACTCATGGAGATGCTGTTTTTGGGCCGGTAATCCATCGCATAATTGACGCGTGGGACTATAAGGTCCTATGGACCTGCGAGTTGACTTGGTTACTATGATACACATGCAATTATGGGCGCTTGATACTACACATCATGCTGCATTCAATAAAACTGCCAAATGCACTTCATTGCAAGCTCCCAAATACGCTCAGAAGAACACTCCTGACTGCAATCGATTGCACATTCCTTGCCTGCTTGACTTACGCTCCCAATTAAGCTGTCAAGACGCTCCCAAGTACACTCTCGGGCACGCTCCCAAGGACGCGCCCAATTGCACTCAATGGCACCCTCCCACCCTGCTCGACTATTCGCTCCCAAGTAAGCTCACCAAATGCTCTCAAGCCCACTCCCGAGCACGCTTTCAAGTACACTCCCAATTGCACTTGATGATACATCAGCAACAAACATTGCCATCCGGGCGGAATGGCTGCGTCAGAGTGGACGCACTCTGTCAGAGCTGCCAGAGACACCCCGATGGCAGATTACTCTGCGCCCGGCGCCAACACCACGCGTCCGGTTGCATATCGCCCTCCGATTGCAGTTTTGCCATTTCTCATTGCACCGTCCGTACGAGCATTCTCAGGTGCTCCTGAAAGCACCCGCCGTTATGGAGGTGCATTCAGGACGCTACAAGATTTGACAATTGGGATAGTCAAATTTTGGAGCTGCTGAGACCGCTGCGCAGCTCTGCGGGAGACTTGGTGCAGTATTCTCAAAGCGGTGGTTCTTAGGGTTCCATAAGCACAAGGCATTTCGTCTATCATATTTGTCTTTGTTACAGTCACAAGATTCGCTACCTCATGATATGGCATGCACTATTTGAGTATCTCTATATACATACATCGACGGCAGTGAGCCAACCATCGACATTCCGCCACACCTCTTGCGACATCCAAACGGAATTTGTGAGAAAGAACGGTTCTAACTCGAGGAGCCTAGAAACAAACTGAGAAGATAAAATACTACCTGGCCGTGAGAATCCACGCAATTGCGTGGATCCAGATGGGAAGAAATCGGGATGATGTTTATCTACCCCGGGGCCTCCCGAATATGTACTCCCTGTCGCTAAGTCCGGCTCCGTTACCCCTGAATCTCCGTACAGTGGCCATCGTTCATTAACGATATACTTGGAGGCCGTAATCGAGCGAGTTGAGAGATGCACTTGGAGGCCGAGATCGAGGTAACTGAGAGATGCACTTGGAGTCCAGGATCAAGAGAACTCAGAGATGCACTTGGAGGCTGTGATATAGCCAGTTTGGAGATGCACTTGCAGGCTATGATGGAGCAAGATTGGAGGGGTACTTGGAAGCGGTCGATCTGGAGGGAGGCGCGATGGCAGCTGAGACTCTATTCATTGGTTGACTTGTAATTGTGGGAATGTAGAGAGTTGAATACAACAACATCCGCCGAGAGATGGGAGACTGGCTGAGAGCGGGAGACTGTCCATCTTGGGATGATGCTGTACTTGATGTATGCTGTACTCGGTGTTATGTCATGATCATGGCATGGAAAAATAGAGAGGGATGACTTAACTTCGTGTTTTTAGGTGATGGTAGAGTTGTGCACAAGATAGAGAGGGATCAGAGGAGATGGGGGAAATCATCATGAGAAACTGCGACTTAATTGAATTTCATGTGAGGGTCAATTTACCATCCCCGATACAGCAGGTATGAGTCCCGATCCGGCGGATTATAACACCGATACGAGGTCATCCAAACCCTATTAGGCAAGTCGTACCACTGATTTCTCAGGTCCGCTCGTATCCTCCATATCGTTCCCATTCTTATCCCCCATCTCTCGTTTTCTACCATCATCGCAGAACACAAAGTTAAGTCATCCCTTTCTATCTCTCGATGCCATGATCATGAGTTAACACTGAGTACAGCACACACCAAGTACAGCATACACCTAAGATTGTATGTCGTCCCGTCATTCTCTCGATTTTGAGTTGACCTCTGAATGTACCTTCAGCTTCCGGCGTACCTCCCTACAGATCGACTGCCACCAGCCAGTACTGCATAAGAGCTTCAAAGGTAAAGTCACCTTGTCACATTCCCACTGTTTCGAGTTGACCCACAGATGAGTAGTGTCTCAGCACCTGGCGCGCCTCCTAATGACCGCCTCTAGATCGATTACCTCCAAGTACTCATCTCCCTCGATCATAGCCTGCTGCAAGTGCATCTCTATACTCCCCCGATCACAGCTCAGAGTGCATCTCTCAGTTTGCTCGATCACGGCCTCAAAGTGCATCTCCAAACTCACTCGATCACGGCCTCGCAGTTCATTTCCATACTCCCTCTCTCACGGCCTCCAAGTGCATCTCTGAGTTCACTCGATCTCAGCCTCCAAGTGCATCTCTCAACTCGCTCGATCCCGGCCTCCAAGTACATTGTTATTGAACAACGGCGGGTGTACGGAGAAACAGGGGTAATGGAGGTGGACGTTCACTCGATCGTCATCTTCAGGCGCACCTCGAACTACTGACAATCACCGCGTGCTGTTAGTCCAGATATACCTTGTGTAGATAGGTAGCTATATAGATACATAGATACATCGATGAGAATACAAACTGAATGCATAAGTTTTGAAAATTGTTGAACGATAAGTAGTAGCTATGATTTCCAGGCGCACCAGCAGCATTCCCAAACAAGATGTTTTTCCCAGACTGCTCTACAGTGATTCAACGTCCTCCCAGGTGCTCCCAGGTGCACCTGAAGGCCACTACATCACTCCAGTGAACTCAGACCAGTCGCCTGGGTGACGGGTAGCGTGTAAGTCTCCGTCAGAGGGTACGAGGTTCCGTCAGAGCCGTCAGAGCCGCCCGGAACACCCTGGTGTTTCAGACGGAAACTCGAGTTGTTGCTGATGCACATTCCTAGCCTGCTTGACTGTACGTTCCCAAGTAAGCTCTCAAGACGCTCCCAATCGCACTCGATGGCATACTCCCAGCCTGCTCAACTGTACGCTCCCAACCATGCTTTCAAGACGCTCTCCATTGCATTCAATGACATACTCGCAGCCTGCTTGACTGTACGTTCCCAAGTTCGCGCTCAAGACCCTCCCAATCACACTCGATGGCACACTCCCAGCCTGCTTGACTGTATGCTCCCAAGTAAGCTCTCAAGACTCTCTCAAGCACACTCCCGAGCACGCTTTCAAGTACACTCCCAATTCCACTCGATGACACTCACAACCTACTTGGCTCTATGCTCCCAAATACACTCTCAAGAGGCAAGACACTCCCAATCTCTCTTGACTATATGCTCCCATGTATGCTCCTGTGTGCTCGATCCAGAGACTTGCTGAGTTGCAGGCGCCAGGCACCAGGAGGCGTGAGGCTGGTGGGGGGAGGCGGGTGGCTGGTGGTGGGTGACTGGCAGTGTATGGTGGCTGAAATCATGTTGTCGGTCGATATCATAGTCTGAACCTTATCATTGACATGGCCACCGTGACCAAATCTCACGATGCCTCAAGCTCATGGTGTTGACAATTGCAGCCTTAGATCCTGCAGGAAAGGTAGACAATTTGATCTTGGGGTGAGCAGATCTCCGACTCACATTTTCCAGTGGAATCTTGTACCTGCTTCCAATCAATTTTGGGCGTATGTGTGTGCATTCGGTCTGGGGCTGATGGAGATGATGGCGATGGCAATGGCAATGGCAATGGCAATGGCAATGGTGTTGGTGATAGTTATAGTGATCATAGTATCAGAAGTACTCAGACAAGTAGGTTGGCTACGTCAATGTCAGCATCAAGGCTTCTACAGACTTAGAGCCTTCTACTAGCCAAAGCTTCCACAGACCAAGAGCTTGCTATTAGCCAAAGCTTCCACAAACTCAGAGTTTTCCAACAGCCAAAAGCTTCCCGTGGGAAACACTACTCCTTCCGAATATGCTCCTGCATACTTGATCCAGAGACCTCCTGTGTTGCAGGCGCCAGGAACCAGGAGGCAGGTGGCGGGAGGCGGGAGGCGGGAGGCAGGAGGCGGCAGGCGGCAGGCGGCAGGCAGGTGGCAGGTGGCGGGTGGTGGGTGGCGGGTGGCGGGTGGCAGCGGCCGAAATCATGACATTGGTTGATATCATAGTCTGAACCTTATTTATAATGTGGCCACTGCGACGAGATCTCATGATGCCTCACGGTCATGGTGTTGATAATTGCAGCCTGAGATTCTACAAGAATGGTAGACAATTGGATCATGGGGAGAGCAGATCTCCGACTCAGATTTTCCAGTGGAATCTACTGCTCTCTTCCCACTGACAGTGGGTGTATGTGTGCGCATTTGGGGCTGATGGTGATGATGGCGATTGTTATGATGGCGATGGTTATGATGGTGTGGGTGATGGTGATCATAGTACTAGAAGCACTTAGACAAGTAGGTTGGCTACATCAATGTTTGCACCAAAGCTTCCACAGACTTGGAGCCTTCTAGTACCCAAAGCTTCCACAGACTTAGAGCATTCTAGTAGCCAAAGCTTCCACAGACTTACAGCGTTCTATTAGCCAAAGCTTCCACAAACTCTGGGTTTTCTATCGGCCAAAAGTTTCGCGTAGAAAACTCCCCTCCTCCCAATGCGAGGCTCTCCCAAGAAGCCTCTCCAGCAGGCGTTCCAGCCGGCTTTCAAGCAGACTCTCAAGCAGCCTCTCAAGCAGGCTCGCAAGTAGGCTCGCAAGCAGGATCTGGAACGGACTCTCAGTGATAGTGCACAGTACCGGTATAGCAGCGAAGACTGCAGGCACTGAAGACTGGTATAGATCCGTCTCCGGCCACCCGCTGTATATAGTTCCATAGGCCCACACGCACATCAGTATGAATCGACTATAGACAACTATAGGCTGCGTGTCGCACAGGGGTCCACAGGAAGCTTGCTATGAGCTGCGCACGTGCGCGTAGCGCAGTCTATAGTCAATTTGAACTTTTGCGGATGGTTTAGTTATGACTTCCGATTCATTTTCCTATTTGCTGATGGAGAGTAAGAGTGTGCCCTTGTCAGAGTCGTCCAAGGAAGCATGTGAGAGTTTAAAGAGGTCATGTTAAAGATGTGAAAGCAGATATCAGAGCAGCAAATAACAGACTAGTTGTAACAAATATATGGTATATTCCATGAATTGCAGTATGTATTACATCCTCTGCAGATAATATACAGAAATAATTCGGTTGTGCTATCGGTAAATTGCAGGTGTATTATTGGAGGTTCCAGGAATTGGTTCTGGGGTAGTTTATATTATATGGAGTTCTCGCTGTTACAGGGTTTGCAGTAGGCTACGTGGCATATGGTAGATTGCATGTAACAGAATGCCTTTTTCCAGATGCGACAGCGAACCTGGTGAGGTAACACTATACACAGCAGAAATGCGAAGCACACCTTTTGAGGGAACTTACACTCACATTCAAGAAAACAGCCAATCGTTATTTCCCATACAATGTTTGACTTCCAGCCCTCTGCCTCTATGCATTATTTAACAATGACTAATATTCCCCATTTCATCCATCAGCAACAACTCTAGTTTCCGTCAGAAACACCCGGGTGTTCCGGATGGCTCTGACGGATCTAACGGAACCTCGTCCCATCTGACGGAGAATTACATGCTACCCTTCGCGTTGCATACGTACTCCTTCACTTTGTGGTGACGTTTATGCACCATCAGAAGGACACGTGTGTTCAACTCTTCGCAGGGGCTGCAGTTATGCTGAAGCCATTTACACAACGCCTGGCAATGTTAAATCATAGCTACTACTTATCATTCAACGATTGTCA
>Ga0307515_10005072_pt1 | contig 26781 bp, 30 predicted proteins | sample 17_EM_MG_FD_194513 | JGI IMG/M metagenome (GOLD analysis project Ga0307515, IMG submission 194513) | Populus trichocarpa ectomycorrhiza microbial communities from riparian zone in the Pacific Northwest, United States - 17_EM | ecosystem: Host-associated > Plants > Roots > Unclassified | place... | reverse complement strand
GCATCGGCGACCCAGTTCCTGAGGATGCCAGGACAATAGTGGTATCTATAAATAATATATTGTGTGAATACAATGATGCGGGTGTACTACCAAAACGTTTATGCAATCAAGCCTAAGGTGAAGGGAAAGGAAGCGGTATCTACTGGAATCGAGCTAATCGTCAGCTGGGTCGTAGCGGATGATGAGACCTTTGAGTTTCCCTTCCAGTTCCAGGTGACGAACTGGGTCGATCAGCGCAGAATAATGAATATATCCCCCTAATGTCTCGTCGTCAAACGTCGGCGTGACCTCATTCTTCGATCTCCCGCCCTGACGCCGTCGCTGCAGAGACATTAAGTTCTCCTTATGGATCTGCTTGGAACGGATGCCTCGCCGGAAAGCCAGGTGGAGGTCCTCTAGCCAACCACGAAAGTCCTCGAAGGCTGGAGACAGATCAAGATGTTCCAAGTCCGAAAGGAAAGTCTGCTTGAAGGAGGAGAGGTCATTATATAGCGGTTGATTGAACCACCTCTGATAGGGGAGTTCTCCATCTCGTGTCCGCAGTCCTCCCTTTTTCCCCTCCTCTGGAGTTTTGAACTCATAATGTGCGGCAAGGATCAGCATAATGTAGAAGAGAGACTCTACTTCATGCCTATACAGGTGGAGGGCGTCTGTTCCATCGAGCAACCTGTGTGCCATATAGGGAGGGGTTCCGGTCCTCTGCTGCGAGGTTTTGGTATAATCCCGGGTCAGGGTATTTGTCCATGATGCAAGATCAAAGTCGGTTAGCACTCCGCATACTCTCTCCTCAGTGACTCCCGCTTCATTTATCTCCTTGATGATTCGATACATGATATTGTTCAGGCTGAGGTCGCGGTGCAGAATCCCAGCGTGCACGTAGAGCCACCGATGAACTAAACCTATGTGAGTGTGTGATAACCAAGAAACGAACGAAAGCGCGTACTGCATGCGATATCGAGGAGGACCTGAACGATATCCTTGACGTTCGTCAGCGTCTTGAGAGGATACAGGCGTTCCTGGATAATGATCCGTAGGGTACGTCGTTCGTACTTGTATTCTTCGTTGACGAACTCGGCGTTATCAAACAGACTCGCGACCCTTTCGTGAGTTGAATCCGGATCGAAAACGACGTCTTGAGCGAAGAGGACTCGGGGGAGGTGATTGAGGGCCCATTTGTTGGCGGCGGTACTTTTCGCAGTTTTGACTGCCTTGGCAAGGAATTCGTTCTCGGCAACCCTGTCGGAACCGGGCCAACTGATCTTGACAACAAGGTTGATCCTCTTCCACCGGGAAGATTTTGCGTGGAGTACTGCCGTGGATCGTCCGGCCAGCGACGGTTCATGAGAGATGACCTCGCCGTATGTGAGTGTGAACGGTCGAGTTTTCTCGTCTCCTCCAAACTCCAGCTTGTTTCCTTCCTGTATCCGCACGGCTCCGCGAGCGAGCTTGGAAGTAGGCAGGTTCCCGTTGTCCCGGAAGAGTTTACTGTCGTGAAGATTATGGAGGATACCGTTGTCGCGGAGAGAAAGACGGCCGAAAGCAATCACGATAGCGATGAACTTATCTAACCCGCCTGTACGGTCGCTCGCCGAAAAGTTGATTGCAGACGACACGAGGATGACGGAGTGATTTGCATGGTAGAACTGGATACGATCACGATCGACGAGGCCGATGGTTGCGTGCGAACGGAAGGCAGGGATGGAGAATTGTTCCAGGAGATATCGTCCAACTTGAAGATATGCAGCCCTCTGATTTTCGGTCTCGTTTGTCTGAGGTTGCCCGAGTCTTCGTTCTGCAACTTGACCACTGGCACCACCTGGAGTCGACCTGTGGTTCACCTTCGCTATCTTCCGACTGGATTCAGGAGGCTCGTAAGCAGCCCGCTTTCGGGGCAGGGAAAGTTCTGGAGCTGAGACTGTTTCATCGAGCGCATGCATGTTGGTATCCGGGGAAGTTTCCTTCTTCTTCGGGAACCGCGACGGCGTGTAAGGGCGGGCATGGTCTTGTCGTGGATCTCGTCCTGTTTCCAGTTGGTTATAAGGGGACATCACGGGAAGTTGTTGTGGGCTTACCGTTCGCCTTCAACCTTGGCATGCATGATCCATCAACCAAGGCACTATCCCAGGGCTTCACTTCCAGCACTTGGAGTGGTTGAGCCCAGGTCAGATTCGATCGCTTGAGGCGTTGCTCGTCGCTCTCTCCCGGGTGGAGATGGGAAAGGAAATCATGGTGGACGGCGACAAGATCTGGCGAGAGATCGTTCATTGCCCCGCAAAGGACCCTTTTGGGGTCATTCCTGAGGTAACACTGAGGGGTTTGGGGCTTGGCACAGTCATCCGGCGACGACCCGAAGAAGTCGAGGATGGCGTTTCCCATGTCCACCAAGGGCTTGTAGAACCTCCACTCCTGGACGCCCTGGGTTCCGCACTGACGGGAGTAGTCCCAGTGGGCAGTCGAAAAGGTCCTGTCGCGTTTGATTCGCCTAATAGTTCGTCCCCACAGTTCCTTCCAGTTGTCGGGAACGTGCAGGACGTTTTTCATGAAAACGTCTATGTCGACGAAAACCCGATGGTGTTCGAAGTCTTGGGCAATATACTGTTCGTATTTGGCGCTATCGTACTTTGCAACATTCTCCGTATCGGGTCTCAACTTCTGCAGGATGGATGTCCCAACGGAAATGGGAGTTGAATCCCGGGCCGAGTGAGTGGCATCGCGTTTACGCTCTGGTGTCTTCGGCCCAGATCGCGTAGAAGGGGAAAGAGGTGAGTCAGTCTGATCAGACTCGATGGGTGACGAGCGAGAACTTGGTGATGTGGTGGCGGGCATGGGGGGAGGGTGTGAGCGGTTGGAGAGAGCCCCTGCATCGCGGCGGGTCAGGTTATATAGGAAGGCGAGTTGATGAAAGTCGATTAGAGCCATGTCCGGATAATGCCTGAGGCGACCCCAAATCAACCGAGGTGGTGGCGAAACGGGTGTGAGAACTTGTGCCACAGTGAACCGTGGAACGCGATCAAGTTTGTCACGAGATCGACGCCGTGATCAAGACCAGAAACCTCAACATTCATTGGCCAAACATGTTCAAACAACGGCATAGAGTAGAACGCGAAACGACCTGGATAACGACAAAAACCTAGGTTGTGATGTTGCTCGACCCCATGGTTATTTTCCCTGTGGCAGGTTTCTTTGGGAGGCGGATTAAATTGTACAGTCTGCTGGTGCACGGCTCCGGGCTGTGACATGGACCACCCCTTTCCGCCGTCCGCCGTGCCAGTGCATGACGCCATGCGGGCGGCCCTTTTCGCTTCCATCAAACGTCACGACCATTTACCCGGCTCGAATGCGACGCGTTGGTCGTCCCGAGTTAATTCGGGGGCGTCCACGGTTTCTCTACTCGAATTCAGCAGCTGGCGATCTCGACCCCTCCTCCCTGGCGCTTTGGTGGATCGGACACGCGAAGGGTATTAGCATTCATCCCCTCATTCAATCTCCCAATCCACCGTGCACCATGACAGCCGAAGTATTCATCAAGGATGGGGTCGAGATCAGGAGCTTCAAGTCTGGTCGCTGTGTTCGAGAGGACGAGTGGACACAGTTTGTTTGTGTCAACAAGGTGAGATTTCCTTATGTGTCGCAGGCGTGGCGTTCGTCCGACATTAGGCCAGGTCTTACACTTATCCCATATGCTCGAAAACGAACCATTCGAGAAGCTCCCATCCCATACCGACCCGTCCAGGAGCGTGATCACCCTCCCAGACTGAGCGCTGAGCCTCGGCCTCGCGATTCGCAAAGAGCTCGCCGAATTTCGCCGGGTAGCCCTCAAGGAGGGACTGGCAAGCGCTAGGGATATCAACCACAGGACGTGTTTCTTCGAGCTTGCTGACCTGTTCCTGGGCCATCTCAACGAACTTTGTGGTCTTCCACCCAATGAGGGCACGAGGGCTCGATGGATTCACTCGAGGGAAGGTATCGCTGTGATTGATCTGGAAACGAACTACAACTGGAGGAGAAGCTGGGAGAAGCAGTCACTGTTATCAAAGAGCACTTCAACCTCCCCAAGGACGCCAAGCCGAAGTGGTATCTCGAAAGCGATGTCGAATTTCTGACCACTTTCCTGACAAAGTGTCGGTTTTCAATGGGACCAACTGCGAATGATAATTGGGTGTTGGAATAACCATCACCATTGTACTATATCCTGCACCATAGCAACTCTTTGAGGTATCAACGTCAAAAGGTGCAGATATGGCCACTGTGAAAGACCTCTGCGGGTAGGTTCCTGAGATGTGGTGTGCACCTGGGATGATGAGTGACCGTGGGAAACCGTGCTTGCAATAGAAGCCAACATGAGAGGCCTTGACGCTCCCACAACTCCCACCAACCTGAAGGGGAAACCGTGCAAGGCCTGACACGAAACGGGAAGTCGGATCGTGCAAGCCAAGGTCACATGGTATTGCGTGTGGTCATGAAAGTTTATATTTGAAACATGTGGATCCGGGCGGTGCTATCGAAAAGTTCTCATGATTTACAGTCCTTCGTCTTCATCGTCGGGCAGGGGGACAGCCTCAGCCTATTTTTGTGAGAGTGCGTCAGTATTGGAAAGGACGCCAAACCAAAGGAAGACGTACGGTGGCCAGTTCTTGTTCGTACACCTTCATCAAAGCTGGATCAATTGTGACCTCGGCGGGTGCCAAGGCGGGGGCGGCAACGAACTCGAGGGCAGGGTTTCTTTAATTGTAAAAATGGGGTCAATTTTCACCTCACGTGTCCGTGGAAATGAGGACTTACCCAACAAGTTTCCTCGCCAACCAGAGGAAAGGTTTTTCGAAGTTGTAGTTCGACTTGGCAGAAATCTCGAAGTACTGAATATTCTTCTTTCGGTGGAAAGTCACAGCACCGGTCTTCACTTTTCGCTCCTGCAAAAACTTAGCTCGGTTGACTCGCGCCCAGAAGAAGACATGAAAGTACCTTGACATCGACCTTGTTACCACAAAGAACAATGGGGATGCTCTCACAGACACGCTCGAGGTCACGATGCCAGTTGGGGACGTTCTTGTAGGTGATACGGGAGGTGACGTCGAACATGATGATGCCGCATTGGCCTTGGATATAGTAACCATCACGGAGACCACCGAACTTCTCCTGACCAGCAGTGTCCCACACGTTGAAACAGATGGTGCCAAAGTTTGTGGTGAAGGTTAAAGGATGAACCTCGACGCCAAGAGTGGCTTAGGAGAAAAAGTCTAGTCGGTTTGGGACGCGTCATTGGAAAAAACCGTGAACGCACCAATGTACTTCTTCTCGAACTCGCCAGTCAAGTGACGCTAGAAGACAGATAAGGAGGATCAGGGCTGCGATCGGGGTAGATGACGGTAAATCACGGTTTACCTTGACGAAAGTGGTTTTGCCAGTTCCACCGTCGCCAACTGCACGCAACCAAGAAGGTTTTCGGACGAAGTACGAGGCGACGACGCGAGAAGGTGGGGAACGAGGCCATCCGAGGACGGAGTGAGTATTATCGATTAGAAAATTTAGTGAAAAGTGATGAGAAACGAGATTGCAAGATAGCTGGCGACGATGTGCCTACCGAGGACAAGCTTGAAAGTGGGGATGTTCTGTGCGGGAGCGGACATGAATTATCGTCTTTATCGTGTGGTGGGTAGGATAAGGGAGATGGTGGTAGTTGCGGTTCAAAAGATCTCGGATGTGGCGCGGCTGTGACTCTCACTTGGTCATCCTGTTCTGATCATGTCCTCACAAAAAGCCAAAGGAAAACAAGTCATTGACACTGTCGACGACGACAACGAACTCTCTGCCGACGAATCCGGCGGCTCCGAACCTGAGCAACCTACCAACGAGCCCGATGCTCAGACTTCTTCCTCCAAAAAGAAGAAAAAGAAGAAATCTAAGCTTTCCAAAATCTTGAACCCGGAGGATAAAATCGTCGAGACCGTCCTCGAAAAGGTCAAGGCCGAACATGCAGATGCAGACGCTGACACTGTCAGAGCCGCCCTACAACAGTTGAAACTCAAGGATGTCGTTACTGGTAAATCTGGTTTGGGTGGAAAGAACCAGAAGGACACTGGGGGTCACAAGGTTCGTGATTATCGCGTTTTTGTGTGTCTAGAACGTTAATAGTATACCTGCAGTTCTGGGCTACCCAACCCGTTCCACAATATGGTATTACCTTGTTCCCTAGCTCAGGAGCAAACTGTTTCACACCGTACTTGATTAGGCGAGGGATCGCCCGAGGAGGATGGCTACATCGAGTCCCCAAGGCCTCCCGAAGAGCTCAAGCAACAACCAGACCCCCTCCCCAGAGATTTCGAATGGGCGACGCTGGATATTGATGACCCCGCTCAGGTAAACGGGCGTTCTGATCCCCCGTAACTCCACCAACCCCCCATTATCCAGCTGAAAGAGGTATATGAACTCTTGTCCGCAAACTACGTCGAGGACGACGACGCATCTTTCCGGTTCAACTACTCCGCGGAATTTTTGAAGTGGTGCGGATTCCCAACTCCACATCCGTTGACGTCAACATAAGTGAACATTAGCCTTCTCCAGGGCCTTACAACCGCCAGGTTATTTCAAGGAGTGGCATCTCGGTGTACGCGTTGCTGCAAACAAGAAACTTGTAGCGTTCATCTCCGGTGTTCCAGTGACACTGCTCGTCAGACGAAAGTACGTGTCCGCAATTTGAGTCCTCAATTTCGAATATCAATTCTGTGGCAGGGAGATCAAGGCCAGTGAGATCAACTTCCTTTGTGTGATCAAGAAACTACGTCATAAAAGACTCGCGCCCGTCCTGATTCGAGAAGTCACCCGACAATGCAACCTCAAGGGAATCTTCCAGGCAATATACACTGGAGGAGTGTTCCTACCGACTCCAGTATCCACCTGCCGGTTCGCCAGCTACAACCATTTGCGATTGAATCCGCACTGACGACGACGCATAAGATATTACCATCGTTCGCTCAACGTTCCAAAGCTCCTTGACGTCAAGTTCACCTACGTCCCACGGAATTCCACTCGCGCTCGGATGACGCTCCAGTATAAACTCCCTTCAACCCCTCACTTTGCAGCTTCTGGCCTGCGAGAGATGGAAGAACGCGACGTGGAACAAGTGACAGATTTGTACAAGCGGTATATGGGTAGGTTTGACCTGTCGCCGCTGATGACCGCTGAAGAAGTCAGGCATAACTTCCTGAGTGGCAAGGGGACTGGTGAGATCGGCGCGTCTGGGAGGAGGGAAGGGCAGGTGCTCTGGGTTTATGTTGTCGAGGTAATTTCAACGTCCTTCTGTCCAATACAAAAGGTTCACCGAATGGACTATACGTTTCGTAGAATCCTAAGACGAAGAAGATCACCGATTTCTTCTCGTTCTTCTCCCTCCCATCTTCAATCATCGGCAACGTCAAGTATTCCGTGTTGGATGCTGCGTATCTCTATTACTACGCCACTGAGACCGCACTCGAGCCAAAGGCTGAAGAGTCCGGTGCTTTGAGACGTCGCTTGGAGGATCTCATCAAGGATGCTTTGATTGTCGCTGACCGGGCCAAGTTCGACGTGGTTAACGCCTTGACTCTCATGGATAACGTGCCGCTGTTGGAGCCATTGAAGGTAAGACACGCTTCGGACTGCTGTTGTCTCACTTATCTAAGATTTACTTTGCGTAGTTCGGAGCTGGCGACGGGCTGCTCAATTACTACCTCTACAACTGGCGAACTAGCCCGGTCGCCGGCATGGAAGGCAGAGACGGTGTCAAGCCTGGGCAGGGTGTTGGAGTCGTCATGATCTAATTGCCAGCTGGACACGAAACTGGATAACAGAACTAAAGCGACTGGCAACTAAAACCAGCTCGGATACGAAACTGTATACCTTAAACTTTGAAGCTACGGCAAGATGTACGAGTCCATTGTCATATGGAATGTATGGGTATCACCGGTGACCTCGCGGGGAGAAGCACTCTACGTGACTTGGGTCTTCATCCTACGTCGCCGTTTGACCCGTTCGGCGAGGGTGATAGCTGAAGAACCATCATCATAGGTCTCTTCTACGACAGCGGTTGCCGATGTCACCTCCAGTGACGAATCTGAGACGGTTTCTACCTTCGGCTCGACTTTTGCTCTCCCTCTTTTCCGCTTCGTAGTCGGGATTGGCTCTGGCGTATCTTCTGGGGTCAAAAGTCCAGTACCGTTGACCGGTGTCCGCTTTTCTGTACCGTAATCGGCGAAGGACTTGAGGTCCGAAGTGAACAGAACCTATGGACACATGTCAGGGAATCTGATTGATTTGCCTCTGTGTCACATACCGAGTGGGCCCAGCCAGCGTAGTCTCCCCACACGTGGGCTAACTTTGTAGCGACCTCTTCGTACAGCTTGGGAGTCATGGGTACTTTTCCGCCTTTCACGGAGGGCATCTTGACTCCGTAATGCTTGTGGGCGATTTGATGGACGTGTGTGTCGACTGGAACAACTTCTCTCTGATTCGGAATCACGTCAACATAAGTGGTTCTTTGGGGTGATAGTAAGAACCAGACAAACCTTATCCAAGCTCATTAAGAGCACGCAATCTGCGACTTTACGTCCGACCCCCATAAGCTTGGTCAATTCCTCCCTTGCGACAGTCGTCTGCTCCTTCCTCAGACTGGTTAACCACACCTCCGCAGGCTCTCGCCCAACGTAAAACATAGGTGGGAGTTTGGACGATGAAGACTCGACGTCACGTTCGACCAACATCTTGGCGGTTTTTTGAATGAAATCCGCTCGGTAACCAAACCCAAGCGCACGGAGCTTAGCGGTCACTTCTGGGGCGGCCAGAGCTGATGGAGGTGGGAATGGGTGGTACAGTTCTGGATCCCCGGACCCTGATGGTGGAGGGAGAGAGAGGAGGGAAGGAGAGTAATTTGTACAGAGAGATTTGACCATCTTCGAGATCCGTGAAATATTGTTATTGGAAGAACAAATGAATCTAGTGTATGCGTAGAAGAATCATCTCAGTCGTCATTATGCATAGGATGGAAGGTGCGAAAACGAAAATCACATACGAAATGAGGTTCTCCCAAGGATCTTGCCTCAAAATTCTGATACCACTAAAACGCTCCTGCAATCCATTGAAGATATGATCCCGTTCACTCCACGTTCGATAGAGCTCTTGGAGGTCAACATCCAACTGGAAATAATCGTTTATCCACTCCAACGTCTCCGCATCGCGTTTCGCCGTCTCTTCCGGAGATGTTGGGGGATCGGTGAACACGGCGTTCCAAAGGAGGGCTTCCTGAGACTGTCGCAAGCAAACTACACGGTCTCGCAAGCACAACCTATACTCATGGGACGGTTGGGTGTGTTTCGTTATTTCCCCTTGCCCTTCTGAGGCGGCCAATGGGAAAATCGACCACCGGAACGACTGTCCGCATTGTAATACGGCTGCCAGGGAGAGTTGGGAAAGGGAAAGGGGGATCTTGCGGAAAGTCAACGCGGTCGACATCGCCGTCGGTGAGGGACAAAACGCGTCTGTGGCTGCACCCTTGATGAGCGCGTTTCGCACGAGTCGTCGCATAGTGACAGCACTTTCCTCCAAGATATGGCTGACGGCGATTCTTTCCTTCCGCGGATACAGTCCGTGTTTTATGCCGTTTTTGACAACGACCAAGGTCCAAAAATTGTGTACCAAGTTCCAGAAGGTCTTATCGCCGTTCCGACCGACCTTTCGTCTTCGCAACACCTTCAACCTCATCCGAGTGCTGCCGCTGGAAACTCCTCTCCCAGGAAGAGACCGTCGGCTACGAACACTGTACTCTTCCACTTTGATGAAATCTCGAAATACGGTACGCCATCGCTCGTTCATCTCATCTACTTTGGGGGGATTGATCATCGATCTTCAGTGATACCACAAAGCCCTCTTTGTGGTAGGCTGGTAACTTGTCCTACTCGGGATCATCGAGTTATCGGTTTCCCCGTGGAATTGCGAGGAAACTACAACAGGAACTACCTGCGATATAACGTCTGCTTCGTGTTCAACCGATCTGCGGATCTCAGCTGTTACGAACCGGTCGTGCGGAAGGTCAGCCGGGTTTTAACATCTTGCGAGGTAGGTTTATGGCATCGGGAACCGCTTTGCGGGTTAATCGAGCTTCAGCCGTTAGGAAGAATCCGGATTCCTCTCCAACCCCAAGACGTCAACGCAGATCTATGCGATCCTTGAGCAGCTTTATGAAGACTTGAATTCGTATTCTGAGACTTCAATACCAATTGACCAGTTCAACTCGATACAACTCAAGATTCTCCCGTTCTATCCCAACCCTCCACAAGTACATGATTGGCAAGTAAGCTGAATCAACCCGCTCGTTTTTGCGCCGCTAAGTGGGTGGAACAGGTCCCACTTGCATTGATAAACCTCAAGAAACGGATAGAACCAAATTGGGATCTAACGATGGTCAAAGTAGGTTTCCTCTTAAAGTTCGTGAGCTCCATGGCTCATGGGTCAGGTTTGCAATGTCATCGATGGGGTATCCCACGTATCCCGCCTTGCGGCTCTCGCGGATTGCGATCTAGAACTCACAAGACAAGCAATTGCACACCTCCTGTTCGTCGAAACAATCCCCCCATCCCGACTTTCCCACTGATCCGGGCTTAGACATTACCAGGTTATCATGATGACCGACATCTTCCAATTCTCAAACATGTATACAATAAGAAGGAGTATTCAATGGCTCGCAGATGAACCTCATGTCTACGAAGAATGTGGTCCGTACGTGAAATTGCCAGGTATGAGTGGTCTGGTTCACTCTCACGCAGCTTAACCTAGATCTCGCGTTCAGGACATCAAGTACCAGATTGGCCAAGATTGCTGCACCTCTACTCTCGAATGAAGCCGGGAAAAACAGTTCTTGAATGGATGCAGGAGTACCAAATCGAACAGTGGGGAATTGATGTCCGGCGGTTCACCAGTTTTGGCGTCATCAAGGTAGGTTGGGGCGACTTGGTGTGGTAGCCAGAGTTACTTAACTTTAGGTCAGGGTTTCCTCCGACGGGTTCATAGGTGGCCTGTTCTCCTATCGGACGCCCAGTCATCGCACGTCTCGACGGAACGCAGGTCTTCTAGTTCTGCTGTGCGAAGGCGTGCAGCTAGCTTCTCTAACTCCATGTTCCCGGTGCCCACCCAACAAAGCATCGACCAACTGACACCTCCACAACATGCTACTCGTGGTCGTCCACCTGATCGCCCAGAACCGTTCTCTCCTCTTCAACCCCAGCCACGCTCCCTAGTACAGGAGTCGACAATTGCGGGACAGCGGAAGCCTAGCGCAGCTGAGAACGCTCTAGAATTACTTAGGAACCAACATCAACGGCGTCGAGCGGATTCAGCGGCGACTACGAGAAATCACTCGACAAAGGACGAGCTGGTTTTTGCCCGCAGAAGTTCAGAGAAGGGCATCGATAGAAACGAACGAGGATCCGACAACCTCAACATCCGTCAGCCACCCCAGAATCTCCGATCGATGTTGTCTAAATTATCTCAAGGTCTTCCGGGGGCACGACCTCCAGATCCACCAGCACCTCCATCCTCTCCCGTCATGACCTCCCATCCTACCTCGCTCTACGTCAGGCCACCGGGTCTACTGCCTACACCAGTTCAACAATCACAACGGACCTCGAAGACCAGCTTCGGGTCCGGCGGGATTGGCTTGAGCACGGATTCAAGCGTTGGGACAGTTTCGACTCTCGTCGTGCCCTCGGAATTAGCCCAGCTGTTGGATGGAGAACACCATACTGATGAGCTGGGTACTAAGTTCGAAGCGGGCTGGCCGATGTTGCAGAGATGGCTGATTGCGATTGGGGGAGGCAGTGAAGACGGTGATTTTGGGAGAGTTGTCATGGTCTACCGGTGAACGAAACTTATTCACAGTTCTTTTCATATGATAACTTTGGTACACATATTCGAGATTCCATCGGCGAAACCCGACGATGGAGAGCGGGCCTATTTGATATGATCCGGCTTTGGGAGATACGACAAGTGAACCATGTATTACGCCAGGGACCTGTTCGCATTTACATAACCGGTACCGTAACATGCAAATAGAAGTTCTGGTGGGTTTGCTTCTGACCCTCGATGGCGAGTGATTTTGAAGGAGATACCAAAGAACTCTTTGATATCTCGTAGAAACTGTATCCTGTAATAGTGGATTAGGTATACTATCGAGGAATCAGATGTGACCGAGGGAGGCTACGCACGTTCTTGGGGTTGGTTCGCTCATCACGCATCGACCAACGTCTTCACTCCCGAGAACCATGTATAGTAACACGAGCGGTTGATGAAGTCTGTCGATGCACCCGCCCCGCTCAATCTCGGTGAGCAGTGAATGTGTTGACCGTAAGGCAATATCTTCTGGGGTGACCCCAGGTTTTGAGATGGCCTCTGAACAGTGCAGAGCACCTGTTGTGGATTCTGCAAGGAGAGTCAATGCGTACCCGGGTGACCTATTCGGAGAGTCAGTCGTCCGCTGTTTTAGAATGAAATCTTGACGTACTTTCCACTGTCATCCCCCTTGTATACATCCGAGTACAAGTAAATGTCGGGGATGAATTGGTTGAGCACTGATCTACACGCCTCGATCATGCGATTCGAAAATTGGGGACTAACGCGAACCGCGTGGCTGTAGCCAGGTTAAGTGTTGCGGCTGGGGTTTATGTGAGAGGTGGACTGACGAGATGCCGCGTATCCGTTTGATTTTTCCGGGGTCTACGAAGTTGAGGGTCTTCGCCTGCTTGACAACAGGGCACATAAACTGGACTTCGCCACCGCCAAGGGGCGAGGAACCCCGTTTCTTTATCTGTGGATCAAAGTGAGTAGCTCCTCCAGGCGATTGAAGGATCCACACCCACCCTGAGTTCAAGTCCGTCCGAAACACCAAATAGTTCCAGATGGGGTAGTGTCACCGTTCGAACCATATCTGCCTTTTGCCAGTGAGCACCCAATTTTTCTCTAAATCGCGTCTGGTCATGCTCACAGATAGATCGTTGTCGTCCGTGGTGACGCCTTTCAACGTGAGGTCTAGAGGCCTTTTGGAGAATGGGGCTATCATAATGACAGGCTCCAGGAAATAACCGATTGAACGGGACAACGGGCATTCGTGAGTAACTGGACCTCCAGCGATGATCCCGGGTTTGAGTAGAACCGCGGTACCTTAACAATAAAGCTGTTCAGCCACAATACAAGGTCTGAGGCTGGTTTGAACGCACCAGTAACTGAAATTTCGATGACGGTTCCATTCGTCACCCTCTCGAGTAGTCTTAGAAGGCTGATTTCATAGTCTGTCCATAACATCGGACATTCAGCCTTGCTGCATACATTCTCGATCATCTGGCCAAATGGACGGACCTCGAAGGCCGGGATTCGCATCCGCCGGGCGGATTTTATCTATACGTACGGAACGACCGGAGAGGATAGACAATACAAGTCTATGTCTGAAGTACTCGTGGCCACTGAAGGATAAGGGAGCGTTTGTCGAATCTGTGGGGGCTGTCATGGCGCGAAAAAAGTCGGTCAGGTCCGATCGCGAGGGTTTGGCCGAGGGCGTCTCTCCGATGATCTCGACCTCATGGTGGACCACCTCGCTCGCCCCGAGTCCCTTGAACATTTGTCTCGAGGAGGAACCGATGGATGGCGGTGAACTCACGACGAAGCCGAACCCATGACATTCTCAGTTGTGTCACAGCCAACTTCAGCTGCTTCGGGAGGCATCGTGGTTCACTTCGGACTCGTATGGCGTCATGTTCACTTCTGCAGGTGCCATGGTTTACTATAAAAGCTCGAAGACGCGAACCGGGACGTCTTCGCTCTCTCGCATTTCTCCTTCATCTGCTTAGAAACCCCCTGTAACATGCCGGCTATCGCTCCTGGAAGCAAGGTTCTCGTCACTGGCGCGAACGGATTTCTGGCTATCCACGTCGTGAAAGCCTTTCTCGAGCACCGTTACTCTGTCGTAGGAACCGTCCGCTCGCAGGAGAAAGGGGCGCATCTGCACAAACTCTTTTCTTCCTATGGGGTCAAATTTGAAACCGTCGTGGTCAAGGATATAACTCAGGTACGGGTTTCACGGTTTCTGTGACAACTCTGGGTCTCATCCCTTGTGTAGGAGGGTGCATTTGATGAAGCAGTCAAGGGCGTCGACGCTGTTGCTCACATTGCCTCGCCGTTCCACCTTAAAGCCGACGATCCCAACGGTAGGTCATGGCAAACCTCTGTCTAGCAAGTCGGAAGGTGACATTCGGGTTCAGAACTCATTATCCCTGCTGTCAACGGCACGGAGGGTATTCTCCAAAGTTCCTTCGAGAGGTATGGTCGGTCATTCCTACTTACACCTTGCAGCTCATGGCCATATTAGTACTACTATTAAACGCATCGTCATCCTGTCCTCCACCGCCGCCATCTCGAATGCCCCAAATCCAGGAAAGGTTTATACGGAGGAAGATTGGAACGATGCTGCCATCAACGCGGTGAAAAAGGACGGGAAGGCAGCCGCGGGTAATGAAAAGTACTCTGCCTCTAAAACGCTGGCGGAGAAAGGTAAGCAGAACGAACGCGGCCACTGACGCGGCACCTGTTGCTAAAGTGTGATGGTGAATAGCCGCCTGGGATTGGTACAATACCAACGAGGCTTCAGTTACCTGGGATCTGACCACGATCAACCCACCATTCGTGAGTTAGGCGACTTAACCCCGCCTCGCATCTTCTGATTGATGTTTCGTTCTTTAGATCTTTGGCGTAGGTTTTTCTGCTTGTAGTTCTACATGTATCTGCTCACCTTCTTCCGCAGCCGACTCTCCACGAGGTTGAAAAGCTTGAGGATCTGAACACTTCCTCCCTCTTGTGGTACATTCAAGTTGCTAAGAATACCAGTAGTAGTCCCGACCTTGGCCAGTCCGTGGGCTCCTACGTCGACGTTCGTGATGTCGCTCTGGCCAACCTACTGGCAGTAGAAAAGGTGGCAGCCGGTGGTGAGAGGATCCTTGTTCCGACGGGTAAGTTGAACCACCACCAAGTCCCCGGTCGATCGTTGACATCGCTTCTCAGCTCCGTTCACTTGGCAGGATATGAGTAAGTGACACCCATCGCGTGCACCCTCCTAAATTACTGACCGCTAGCAACAGTCGACGCATCGAGGAAAGTCGGCCCATCTATCGGTTTGAACAATTTACCACAGGGCTACACTGGCTACGACGTTTCGAAGGTCACTTATGAGAACGTATTCAGCAATGAGAAACTCAAGAAGCTCCTTGGGTTGAAGCCGATCTCCCTCGAGGATACCGTAAGGGACATCCTGCTGGACCTCAAGGCTCGCGGCTGGTTGTAAACGTGGTCTCCAACAAAGTCTTAGAATGTAACCTCGTAGAACCTGTACTTGCGTAACGGATATGTAACCATTCCGAATGGACTTTCTAACCAATGTCTCCCTTGAGTATGAGTCGGCGAATCCGACGGAGTGGTATTCGTGGGAAACCGGAGGTGCGCGCCTGTCTCCCAAAGCCCCTCCCCAGCGCCGATCGCTAATACCACCAAACTATGATGACCTTGAACGGGACGGCACACGCGGCGGACTGGGAATCCAGATACTACCATGTAGACCAAATCCTTGATAAACCTGGCCCACGAACCGATCCTGCCTTTCTTGCTGGTGAAGAGGTACGACAAATCTCTCCAGCCGATGCTCACTAACGCGATCATGACGACTGATGTCTGAAGGTCAAAGCGTTTCTTAGGAATCAGTGCAAGATCTTGGTCATCGGGGCTGGAGGCCTGGGATGCGAAATCCTCGCGAACCTCGCTTTATCGGGATTCAAAGACATCCATGTTATCGATATGGACACCATAGACATCAGCAATCTTAATAGACAGTTCTTGTTCAGGTTTGTCGCGTATACTCGCGTTCGGCAGCTACATCTTGACCTGGTGTTTTTTTCCCCTGGTTTTGCAGGCCCAAGGATGTTGGCAAGCCAAAAGCGACGGTGGCGGCGGAGTTCATTATGAACCGGGTCCCAGGAGTTGTCGTCACCCCGTGAGTGCCCACCCCTAAATCAAACCCCTTGATGCTTATCGTCTACCCAGGTACCATGGAAAGATCCAAGACAAGGGCGAAGACTATTACATGCAGTTCAACCTCGTAATTTGTGGTCTTGACTCGGTAGAAGCTAGACGATGGATCAATGCAACACTCGTTAATATGGTCGATCCCGAGGTGCCAGAGAGCCTAAAGCCCTTGATTGATGGAGGTACAGAAGGTGTGCCCGTTTGTTTGATAGTCCTTACAGTTGGAGACTGACCGTTGTCAGGCTTCAAGGGTCAAGCCCGTGTAGTCCTCCCCACTGTATCATCATGTTACGAATGTTCTCTCGATATGCTGAACAAGCCCACTGCGTTCCCAATTTGTACCATCGCCAATACACCTCGGTTACCAGAACACTGTATCGAATGGGCATCTGTTCTTGAGTGGCCCCGTATCTTCCCAGGTTTTTTCTTCTTCTTTTCCATCCGCCGCTGTGAGTTTATGAGCCAACTTTTATGGATTTCTTTCCTAGACAAGAAGATGGACACGGATGATCCTGAGCACATCGACTGGTTATTCAAAATGGCGTCTCGTCGTGCTCAGGAGTTCAAGATTGAGGGTGTTACTTGGTCGTTGACGCAGGGAGTTGTCAAGAACATCATCCCCGCTATCGCCTCCACGAACGCTATCATCGCGGGTACGAGTCCTCTTTTCCCAGCGTCACCTTTCCCGCGATATTGACGGTCTCTGTAGCCTCCTGCTGCAACGAAGCGTTCAAGATCGCAACAAGCTCTGCAGCGTTCTTGAACAACTACTTCATGCTGATTGGCAACGACGGTGTATACTCTTACACCTTTGAGCACGAGAGGAAACCCGACTGTCCTGTTTGCGGTGGAGAATCGCTCGATTTGTCGATCAGCTCGGAGTTGACGGTTGAACGGTTCATAGAAATGCTCACCGAGCGGCAGAATATGTACGTTTCCTCCCCTCAGTTTTTTTTGGCTCCGCTGACGCTGGGTCTGTATGGTAGTCAAATCAAGAAGCCGTCGTTATCGACGCCGACGAGCCAGATCTACTTCCAGGCACCACCACAGCTGGAAGCGGCCACACGACCAAACCTGGAGAAGAAGGTCTCAGAGTTGGTACCTCATGGGGGAGAGGTCACCGTCACAGCTTCCACTCTGCCGTTCAACTTGTCCCTTCGTATTTTATATAATTAATCCACACCGCCTCCCCTTCCCTCTCCACACACCTCACATTCACATCCCGGTCTCGAAAGATGCGTCATAGCTCAAACGCAGAATTGTATCTCCCTTCAACTTGAATGTATCAAACGTACTAGACATGACAATGACATCTCCTCACACCGCCCACCGGAAGCTTGAGCCTGAGCTACATGCAAGTCGTTTCTTTTAATAATAAAATCACATCGGAATCTTGCCTGGCTAATTGTACAAAAATTGGGGGGGAACAAGAAAAGCAAGAAACCGGGTGCGCGAATGTCTCTTCATAAGTGATAATCTATTCTCCCCCCCTCCGAACACGATCTTGGATTCTGGGACTTACTGGGCCCAAAAGACATCCGCATCGCTGCATCAAGGGGTGGCCGTTTAATCACTGTCATATTCGATCATGTCATCGTCATCCACACCCCAATCCGGGGATGGACTCCGAGTCTTCACTCTCTCCTCCACCTGGTTGGCCGTGCTCTTCCCACTCCGGGCTGGTAGCGTTGGGACACTAGCGCCTCCAGCTCCTGTGACTCCTGAAGGTTTCCAGAGGCCTCTACCGAGTTTTTGGCCCCCACCCCAGTCTCCGCTGTTCGATCCATCTTGCGAATGTTGAGCTTTGGACTTCCCCTTCTTCTCGTCCGAATTGGGTGAGACATATTCCACGTATCGGTAACCAAAGAACAGCTTCCCAAACGGAAGGTTGAGAGGAGCGGGTGCTTGACTGTCGGTTTCTAATGAGCTATTCGTGACGATTCGATGTTTGCTGTCCGGAGGGAAAATTGAATAAATGAAGGTGATAGACAGTGGAGTGGAATGACGAACTCGGTGCGGATAATCCGACTGTCAGTGGCGACCTCCTCTACCTTTCGGTGACTGATACCCCTACCCTTGGTCTTCCTTCCTTCCAAGGTCTGACCCTTTCCTTTGAAACTCTCCCACGTATCTCCATCTCTACTCAATGTCGTGCCCCCGACCCTTGATGGACCGACAAATGTCCCGCTCTGGGAAGATGATGGCCGCGAAGACGCCGGAGTTTGTTCATTCAAATCAATCTTGAGTTTAGATGCCATCGTAGCAGGAGGCGCAGCCTTTGGACGTTCGGGTTCAACATAACCCTTCGGTGCGGCAAAGTCCACCTCGAGGTCCGTATCCAAGACATCAATGCCTTCGCCCCCAGGGTTCGTTTCCATAATCAAGAAACCGAATACTATCGAATTGTAGATGATTTCGATGATATCGCCCTGGGTGAGACACGAAAAATGACGGAGAGCCTGTTCAAGCCTGGGAGAATTAAGTTCGCATGGGACCGGGAGGACGTGGGCGTCGATTTGGATACGTACACAGCCTTTGGGTCCGAGACCTCAAGGAAATGCACGGATTGTGCTTGTAACTTGACCATCCTCCCCTTCGGTAACTCGGTACCAGTGATCCTGATTGGGTCACCCTCGTTCAGTCGGAGGGTTTTCATCATCCAGTACGGGAGGTGTACAACTCCCTCCTGAGCAATGAACTCGAGCACACCGGCGTGTGTAGAAGCGGCAGGGTTTGCCGGATTGCGTAATTTAAACTTCCACGGCGATTGCAGATCCAACGATGTCAGATGCGCCAAGGCTGACGGAGGCATAATTACTGGGCAGGGGGAGGGAACGAATGAGCACCGACACGCGGGGAGCGACTCTGGGAGTGGAACGCACTTTTTCCACCATAACTGACATTCTCTCGTTCCTTCCCGGGGAGCATAGCCACACTGTATGCTTTGAGGTGTTGGTCGAACTGCCGTGGGTTGGCAAGGTGGCCTCCCATTCCACTGAAAATAACGGATGGTCATCAAAGACATTCCCCGGAGACTGTAGGATGGAATGCCACCACACACTTCATCAACTGGGCAAGGAGATTCGGTCCCACATTCTGTCCGAACTACGAATGCATGCATGGTCAGGTTTCAGAGATCCGGGAAGCGGAGGGAGAAATGCGTACGAGGTCCATAGCGTTCAGAGTGTCCTAAACCGTGTCTTGGAGGTGAAGCCGCGACGGTAGACGATTGTAGTTGGAACCCGATGTGGTGGGGTACGCAAGCGTTCTACAGGAGACCACGTGAGATCCAATCGCAATCTTCCCCTTCTTCTCACACCCTCCTACTCAAAAATTGGCAGCTGTTCATCATGGCTACGCGAACAGTAGTACCAGCACAGGGTACTGCAAGGTCTGGATCGAATGCCGCCTTCAATGACAAGGTCTGATCTCGCATGAAAAGTCGAGAGAAACGACGGCTGATGTGCAATTGTGGAAATTAGGGAAAACCGATGGAAGTGAGGTTATCGAACCTGGTTGCCGCTAAAGGTGGGTCGGAACACCCGACGGAATGCCCTCGCCGAATACTGACTGTGGAATGTGTGTCTTTGCAATATAGCGATCAGCGATGCCGTTCGAACCTCGCTCGGTCCAAGGGGAATGGATAAAATGGTGATCTACCAGGCACTTACTGTGCACCCAGCCATCTAAACGCGTTTTCTGTCAAGATCCAAACCGCCAAGGGTGAAGTAATCGTCACCAACGATGGAGCTACCATTTTACGGAGCATCCAGGCGCTTCACCCCGCTGCTAAAATGGTCCGTCTGGCGAGAGCCTACGCTAATCTTATCGGAGGTTGTTGAGAGCGCGCATTTTCTGTAGCTCGTCGACCTGTCTGCCGCACAAGACGTAGAAGCTGGTGATGGCACTACTACTGTTGTTGTGTTGGCCGGAAGTCTGCTGGGCGCAGCGGAAAAGATGCTCAACAAGGGCATCCACCCTACCGTTATCGCGGAGTCGTTCTTGAAGGCTTCTGCGAAGGCCGTGGAATATCTCACGGAGATCTCGGTTCCAGTTAACTTGGATGACAACGCAGCTCTGCTGCGAGCAGCCACTACTTCACTCAGCTCAAAGGTAAGCCATCTTACCATCGGCTGGTGGTTATTCGTGCTAATGGCATACTCAGATCGTCTCACAATATTCCTCTACCCTTGCTCCGATTGCTGTCCAAGCCGTCCGTCGTCTCGTCACTCAAACCTCCTCGAATGTCGACCTGCGAGACATCCGCGTTGTGAAAAAAGTTGGAGGTACCATTGAAGACACTGAGCTCGTGGAGGGTGTCGTCCTGAACCAAAACGTTGTCGTCTCCGCTGGGGGCCCAACACGGGTGGAAAAGGCCAAGATTGGACTCATTCAGTTCCAACTGAGTGCTCCTAAACCAGACGTGGGGATTACTGTTTAACATTCGAGTAGAAGTCTCACACGCTTTGTAGATGGACAACACCGTCATCATCAATGACTACAGGCAGATGGACAAGGTGATCAAGGAGGGTCGACAGTACCTTCTGAACATGTTCAAGAAGATCAAGAAAACTGGCTGTAATGTCCTGTTGATCCAGAAGTCAATTCTCCGAGATGCAGTTGATGAGACTGCCCTGAGTTTCCTGAAGAAACTTAACATTCTTGTCGTGAAGGATGTGGAGCGGGACGAGATTGAGTTCCTGTCGATGAGTCTGGGATGTAAGGCAGTTGCGGATATCGAGGCCTTCACGGAGGATAAACTGGGTTACGCTGAGTTGATTGAGGAGACCAGCGATTCGGGTCCAAAGGTGGTTAGGATCACTGGTGTGAAGCACAAAGGGAAGACGGTGAGCATCCTGGCAATGGGGAGCAACAACTTGGTGTTGGAGGAGTGCGAGAGGAGCTTGCATGATGCCCTGTGTGTGGTGAGGTGTCTGGTCAAGAAACGGTGAGTTTACCATTCGCCGTCACCCGGAGCGTTTGCTGAGATCGAACTTTCCCAGTGCGTTGATTGCTGGTGGAGGATCACCTGAGATCCACGTTTCGCGGCTGTTGGCCGATTACGCTCATTCGCTGAAGGGTATGGAAGCCTACTGTTTCCAGGCTTACGCGGATGCACTTGAGGTTATTCCGACGACTCTCGCTGAAAACGCCGGTCTTAACCCGATTGCCATCGTTACCGAGCTTCGAAATAGGCACGCCCTCGGCGAGAGGAACGCAGGAATTAACGTCCGAACTGTACGTGCCGTATTCCGGGTTAAATTACCGTTCTTACAAACGACTGCAATTCCCAGGGTCTGATCTCAAACATCTTGGACGAAGACGTCGTCCAACCTCTGCTCGTCTCCACAAGCGCGGTAGAGCTTGCCACCGAGACAATTTGTTTGTTGTTGAAGATTGATGATTATGTACAGGCTCGTTAGACTCTTTGGCTCTCCGTGTAAGTCGACATACTGTAGATTTCTGCATTTGCTGGAAGAGTCACATACCTTCGCTTTCCGGACACCATGGATGAGCAAACGTGAGAATGGGTTACCTAAATGGATGTTATCAGTCTATCCGACCACACCTCTGTCATCTAGGTTTCCTTGATCCCTCCTTTCATTATCCTCCATTCCGACTTGCCCCCTCCTCTTCCACGAACGATTGGTGAAGGTATTTGAGCAAACATGTCTGGAACAGGCGCAAGAGAAAACATCTTTGCGACCCGGATGGCGTTGACGAACACAAAGTTGAGGCTGAAGGGAGCTCAGACCGGACACTCACTCCTTGCCAAGAAGCGAGACGCTCTTACCACTAGGTTCCGGTCGATCTTGAGAAAAGTAGATGAGGTGCGTCCCTCCGTATCCACAGTTTGGATCACCCCAAACTTCATTGTATCTATCGGATGCATTTGATTTGGGGTTCGAGGTTCGAGGATGGAGGAGAGTGAGTTTCGTTGACGTGTGTCAGTTTGTAGGCTAAACGAAAGATGGGACGGGTTATGCAGCTTGCTTCGTTCTCGCTGGCGGAGGTGACCTACGCTACGGGAGACATCTCGTATCTCGTTCAAGAGCAAGCCAAGACAGCGACATTCAGAGTAAAGGCTAGGCAGGAGAATGTGTCTGGCGTCTTGTTACCCACTTTCGACGTAGATCGCGTCACTGGAAGTGGTAAGGGGCCGGAACCGGAATGAATCCAGTCGACGTTCGCATATTGATCTTCTTTGTCGTGTAGATTTCAACCTGACCGGCCTCGGACGTGGTGGTCAACAAGTGTTGCGAGCCAAGGAGGTCTACGCAAAAGCGGTCGAAACGCTGGTAGAACTTGCATCACTCCAGACAGCCTTCACGATTCTGGACGAAGTCATTCGGGCCACAAACCGACGTGTGAACGCTATCGAGCATGTCGTGATACCTCGTCTCGAGAACACCGTCAAATACATCCTCAGTGAACTCGATGAGATGGATCGAGAGGAATTCTTCAGGTCCGTGTATGAGCTTGATCATCAAGAGCAGCACTCAATCCCCTTGTAGACTCAAGAAAGTTCAGGGAAAGAAGAAACGAGATGCAGCAACGGCGGAAGCTGCGAAGGTGAAAGCGGAAGCCGCTGATGAGATTGGCGGTGAAATTGAGACGGAGGGAGCACCACCAACGACAAAATCAAAGGGCGACTTATTGAACAACAAGGATGAGGACGTCATTTTCTAGCTTACTTTCCCAACACGATGGCCCTTTATACCCTCGTCACTCGTCCCCACAGTCTCCTGAGAAAAAAGTGTATACGGCGCTCAAGTAATACATGTATATTATCATGTTGCATGAAGTCACAGGCGTGTGAACTGTAACCTGGTGTCAGAGCCATCGAGAGAGCCGGAAAAACAGGGTAACTGACCTCGGCAGCCCCAGCCTCAGCCGTGGACCTCTTGCGGTCTTTTCGCTCAAGGATCGCCCGCCTGTCCTTGTCAATCTTTAGGGAGGTAATGACGACGTTGCTTGGGTGGACGCCAATGGGGACGGAAGAGCCGTTCGACTTGTCTCTCTGGACACGATCGATATGGATAACCCATTTTTTACGGTACACCTGGGTTACCTTTCCCTCACGGCCCTTGTATTTTCCGCGGACGATCCTGACTTCGTCATCCTTACGAACGGGTATTGATCGGGTCTGGACAGACGGAGAACATCTCAACATAACAGCGGGGATTGGAGCGAATTCCGGAGGACAGAACGAACGTTATGTTTTCCCCTCAAATCTTTGGAAAGGGAAGATGACATGATCTTCCTCCGCACCGAGGACGGGGCAGAGAAGTGAGCCCTGCGCGACTTGCGCCTGGCGGAAGAGGTGTCTGTGTCAGATGTGGGGTCATTAAAAAATCATATGCGCGATATTTCTGAAGTTGAAGCTGACCGGCGTTGAACTTCATCGTTGTCGGGGTCTGGAGGGATGGAGTTGTCGGTTATCAGTGAGACTGGGGAACCCTAACCTTACCGTTCTGTGGCTGGTGCCACTGTACAGCCAAACTTCGGCATCCCCCGGGACGGCGTCGAGGCCGGTCCGGGTTCGGCATCTAACCTCCAAGCCGACTACGCCTCGAACGAACAGCGAGCATAGTTGGGCTAACGCCCATAACGGCTTATTCCTTCTTCTGAATCATACTGCTCTTGTGTGTGTTGGTATTTTGCACAGGAAGTCACGCGTTATGAACTACTTGTGAAAGATCTCTAAGCCTTCGCAGAATAGGGAGTCGCCAGTCGGGCCCTCAAATTTCAAACTTCAGGCGTAACCCGATGCCTCACCAACACTTGGAGCCGTCCATCTGTATCAGGCGAAGTCGTTCGTTTCCGGGCCCGATTGTTTTCTGGTGTCCTTCTATCACGTCGTGCCTGATCTGATATAACAGGGAGTCTCCGCCTGAAAATGTACACCCCGCACTATTTCGTGCATGATGTGGCGAATCAGGGATTGTTTTACGTCCCCATATAGATGGACCACTTGTCAGCTTCTCGCCCTGATGCTTGGTGTGGTTTATGGGGTGAGAAGAGGGACACCCCTAGCACTGCTAAGAGGTTACTCCGCTTCTAGATTCAGAAGCATAGAGATAATCCGATTACGATCATGGGTGTGCTTACTGGTCCACGTCGCAGCGCTTGATGCGCAACAGATGCTGGAACCGAACGTGCAATTGCGGCTTAGGTCGATGGGGCGTCGGACCATCGAGATTCCGGCCACTCACTATTTTGGCAATACAAAGGATCGAAAGCGTGCATGACCAGGCCGCCCTCACGAAAGTGGCGTGTACGTGAGCCTAATTCGAGGGTGTCGCACTCCATTCAGCCGGTCGTTCAAACGATCACCCACCCCTTTGTATGTGAGAGTGATGGCCGATCCTCAGATGATGAGGTGAGTTCGGCAGGGAACGGCCAAGAATGCGGGTCGTGGTAAAAGTCTTTGTGAAAGACGAGCTCCCAGGGGTGTGGTTGCAGTCGTTGTAGAAAAAAGTACCAAATAATGGCACACATCGAGTGCTCGTTCTTTCGTCGGGCAATCCGTTAGTTTCGTGGTTTCTTGCACAGAAAATTGCACAAGCCTTTTGTGAAGTGTCTGGTCCGCGCTCTCGGGGCGGCCATGAGGACGAGGACTGCGCTTTCTCGCCACTTGAACGGCACGGTCCGGCGGGGCAGAGCAGAGAATGTCACGGCCGTTTTCGCTTCGGCCGACTAATCTTGCGGAGGGAATATAGACCCGGGGTGCACAAACCCATTGGGACCCTGATCCCGAGAGGGGAGCGGAGCGTTGTTTACCTCCTGGTGTGGAACCGAACTTGATGACACTTTGGGGTTGGTCTTATAACGGCCACGATGCCCGACATCTATGATAATGGACACCCGAAACTCTACGACAGATAGTTACCTACTCCGACTAGCTGCTGCGTCTGTCCCGGATTTTTAGCAGCAATGTGTTAACTGGTGGACGAGCCTGAGTGTGTTCAAAATGTGGTAAGGTGTCAGAAAAACGTCGTCCCACCTCGCTGAACCACCCGACCGCCGAAGTCAAATCCCATCCAGTTTTGGTACCACCGCCGCCCGGGTAGGGTCGAGCAAGCTCGGGGTACGCTGCCCGAGATGGGGGAACGTTTTGGTAGTGGGCGCTAAGGTTTACAGCACATGTGCCGTTAAGTGAGTGAATATTGAACATTGAATGCTGAAATGCGTAGCCGCCTCTCGGGGGCCACAGCCACCCAAGCCGAAGCCTCCCCGATGCTTCCATCACGGAGTCGATCAATTTTTGAAGCCGTCCGCACTTCAGCTTCAGTGACCACCGTGCAGGGAAAGTTGGTAACAAATTCGGGAGTTGCTGGAGGGTTTTTTTTCCTAACGGTCAGGAGAGCTTATCCAGGAGTTGGAAAGTGACCCCGAACACTTAACCAATTTTCGTACATGTGTCCCGGGTGATCGTCCGCTGGGCTTGTTAAAAGCTATCTAATAAGTCCCGAGGGACCTGACTTTTACCAACAGAGCCCGAAGAGTTTACCTATTTTCTTCCACAGTGGACAGACAGCGACACGTTGTGAGGACGTCCCACATCCTCTGCTTCCTTCTCGCGCCTCATCATGCATCGTCGACCATCTGCAGGAGCAAGAGGCAAAAGTTATGGAGTGTTCCCCGACATCGCCCAAGCACAAACGTTTCGGCGTCGTGCCTCGGGTGCCTTTTTTTTTGTGAAGCACCCCTGCCCGACGTCAACCATGCTTCTGCCCGACCCAATTACCAAAAGTGCCCGCGGGTGGTCCTCAGCGGTGCAAATCCCAAGATCATTCAGTGTTCAGTGCGAGCGAGCTGTGATACCACTCAATACTATCATTGTTCTAGTTCTATCCCATTCTCACGAGGGAAGATACGGGGGCGACTCATATAAATACCCTCGGACCTTGGCTGGCCTCTCTCCCAAACTTGCGCATCCCCCTCCGACCCACTTCTCCCTACACGTTTCTACTCCATCATGAGTTCTTCTCGTGAGTACCTTCCGCACATTGACCTGAAGAGCATTTACTCAGCCCAGGTAGATTCGGCCGACGAAATCTCTCCCTACTACGGATATGTTCCCTCCCTTCCCGTAACGATAGTCTTCACGACCCTCTTTGCCATTTCCACCAGTGCGTGCAGCTCTCCTGGAGTCCGTTCTTCCCGACTTACCTGCACTCCATAGTCATTCATCTCGGGCAGTCTATCCACTACAAGCTTCGGTACCTGTTGTACACCGCCGTCGCTGCCGGGCTGTTCGAGATCACTGGATGGGCAGCTCGCTTGTACTCCCATTATCACCCTGACAAGCTTGGACCGTATCTTGTCCAGTCAGTTCTTCCACACCTCCGGAGCAAAGCGCCTCTCATATTCTTTGCAGAACCGTCGCCACCATTAACGGTCCGACTCCATTGGTTGCCGCTTACTTCGTCATACTGGCAGAGATCATCAGACGTCTGGGGCCGTGCTACAGTCGCTTAAGACCAAAACTTTGTGCGTTCTCTTTCTAAGCGATTTGAAGGACGACAGAGCCAGAGTTTAAACTCGATCATAGATGCAATTGTCTTCGTCACCGCTGATCTTGTAGCTTTGAGCGTCCAGGGTGTCGGTGGAGCCCTCGCGGCGATTGCGGCCGGGAACAACAAAGACCCCGAGAAGGGTGGGAAGATCATGTTGGGTGGTATCGTCTTC
>Ga0307515_10005071_pt1 | contig 26785 bp, 15 predicted proteins | sample 17_EM_MG_FD_194513 | JGI IMG/M metagenome (GOLD analysis project Ga0307515, IMG submission 194513) | Populus trichocarpa ectomycorrhiza microbial communities from riparian zone in the Pacific Northwest, United States - 17_EM | ecosystem: Host-associated > Plants > Roots > Unclassified | place... | reverse complement strand
CAAAATTAAAATTAGGTAATGATATTATATATCTACGCGCGTGAAGTCGTAACTGAGCGATCGGCTATACTAAAATACATCGCGATTAATTGCTGCTTGGTGTTTTAAGGTCATCGGCCTTAAATTCAACGCTCATGCCTTAATAGAGTCGTAATTACGTCTCTATTAGAATCGCTTTACTACTCCTTATAAAAATAAAGCTTTTGTAAGGCCACAAGCGCCTCATTAAGCTTAATTTAAGGTTGCTTAATAACCTCCTTATCTGTTTCCGCATCGCGATTAGGCCCTGCGTAGAGCTCTACTATATACTTAATAAGATCCTCTAATAAATCCTCTACTTCCTCACCTAGTAGCTTAATAAAATTCTAAATATTTATTACGGCACGAATTCTTCCTGCTATAAGCAGTTGTTCTACTATTTGCTATATTTTATTAACTATAGGAGGATCTAGATAATCTTAAGGGTAAGGCCGTGGGCCTATACAAGAGCTAAATAACGTAGATTTAATAAAGTAATTCTTAATTATCTATGGTGTAACTTCCTTCTAAACTTTAATTAACTATTAAATTGCCTATAAGACGTGCATCTGCTTAATTAGATCCTTATCTTAAAGCGAGAGCTCCACTATAAATTATAGCCAGTATCGCCGGTAGAGCAGCTTAAAGTTTGCAATTATCCTTTAATTAAAAGGTTAATATAATAAGGTACAATTGGCAGGAAGGAACTCCACGCGCGTATTCTTAAGAGAGCTATTCTTAATAAGCGTTTAAACAGCTGCTTTATGGGCGCTAAAGCCGTTAATTAAGAACAGTATCTTCCTACTATATATCCTTTTATTAAACTAGGTAAGCCACTTAAGTATAATTACCGTTATTATCTAGGCCTTCTTATTATACCTCCACATAATATTTATAGAGGCTATATTAATCCAATTACTTGCGAAGTAATGTAGCTTTAGTAATAAGCCAATTATAAGAAGAGGAAGCTTATCTAAGCCATCTGCATTAGAGTAATTACCTAGAGAGATTTATGCCTTTTACTTCTTTATTCCTAATAGAGCCTTAGTAGCTAATATAGTATCTAGTATAGCCTTCTAAAATAGCCCTGTCTTATCTATATTATAGACATCCTTTAGTAGATAAGGCGCGATAATTACTTAAAGCTCTACTATACGATCTTCTGCTCCCTCTATATTAGCTAAGGCAGCCTTACCGTACTACTTCCTCTTATAAATACTGTTGCGAGATTTAAAGCCTTCTAACTAGCCAAGCAACTACTTCGGCTTAATTGTCATCGCTAGTATAGGTATTTATTGCCATAATTAAGTGGCGGCAGTATATATAAGGTCGCCAGTAATAGGAATGCGAGAGTTCTGTAGGCGCTAGTGCTACTTAAAGAGAGCCTCCTCTAGAAGAGGATGTTCGGCAGCTCTCTTTCGCTCTTACATGCTTTGCCCACGTTATAATTTAGCTTAATTAAGCTATTAGAATTTGTTGCTTAGTATTTCTAATATTAAGGATTAATTAATATTGCGATAAAGGAAGTTACTTACCTAGCGAGTAACCTCCGATTATAGTAGACCGGGGTATTTTTAGTAGTAGGTGCGTATTTTCTAGCACTCGTAATCGGTAAAGCCGTAACGGCGTCGCCTTATAGGATTTTAATGTCTTGCTATAATAAATAAGATAGAATTAGGTATAGAGAGTAAGATCTAAGGGTAATTTTAATGGATTTTAATTGTTGTGTAATAGATTTGATGGCTAAACTTACGGTAAGCAAAGGCTAAATCCAACGAATTAAAATCTGCTTATACCGATATTGGTGGTAGGTGCTAACGATATCGTCAAAAGTCAGATTATTGTAATATTACACCAAAAAAGGCTTAATTAAGGGGTGTATATCGTAATATAGATGATATCGTTATATACCCCATATCGTACTAAGGAGGTTTTACTGTATTTTGAGAACGGCTGTACCGATATTTCGGTGATGACTGTATCCAATCCAAACCAGTTGCATCACTGGGTCGCGGGGCATGGTAAAGACAATATCATTAACCTGATTAACATTCAGTCGTAAATCATAGAATCGTGCTTTGAGATCATATTCCACTCAGCCACAATTGATGTTTGGACGATAATATCGCTCCATCATATACTCACCGATGATCACTGTAGGGTTACTAGCCTCCAATCCCTTTTGACGTCGATCCAAGCTTGCTCACCCACTTCACCAACGGATATTCTCGAAGCAGTCTTTTTCTCCGCATCTTCCCAATTTACCCACATGACATTCAGTATTGGCTGTGCTGCCAGTATCTGAATACCTTGATGGCTTTCTTTCTTGTATTTGCGAGATATTACAATAATTGATTGTAATACAGACTCGTCGTATTTGATAAATGGCCAAGCCATCCCATAATCAGAGGCTAAAGTTAACTCGTCGATCTGGCCGACTTTTACACCGTCAGAAGACACAATCTTGAGGCGCACACAGCCAAGGCGAACCCTTGGTTCAGCCTTTATAGATAGCTCCGCGTGACTCGTCCGGAAAACAAGACGGCCGCTATCTTTAAAAGGCACATCTTTAGGGAAATCGTGATTTGTGAGGTACGTGTCACTCTTCCAGCTTCCAGAAGAACCATTCTGCAAAAGCCTCGAGTAGTCTACCAGTGTGGAGTCGACGTTAGCAGCCGGCTGCACGAGGCGCTTAACTCTTCCATTAATATCCAGATGATAGAAGTCAATCTCCGGGCTAAGCCTAGCGCCGGGAACAGAGATGAGCTGCAAATCAAGGACAAATTTGATGGCCGCCTTCCAGCCAAGCCAAGACCAACTTGGAAATGGCACAGAGTATGAAGAGGTTACACCACGAATGGGTGCCATCGCTTTTCTCCGTGCGATTTCGATTTTCGATTTCCTCCAGCTAAGCGATTGATCGAAGAAACAGCACAAGTTGTGGCCCCAATAGAAGTCATCACCTGTAACGCGAGATATCCTACGAAGGAGTCCAGCTATTGCATCCAGGGCATCTGATTCGTTTGTAAAGCTCTTGAGTGCGTAAAAGCGAGGAAGAGTGCTGTATTGCTCGCGGCCGAAATCGCGATAGAACTCACTACGCTCATAACTTCCCAACAGAACCCTGGGGACCTCCCACGGACCGTCTTCGAAGCCTGAACCGCTTGGTTCGAGGCAGAATCTTTCAGTCCAATCAGCGCAACTGCACGACCAAAATGCCTGGCTTTCAGTGAACATAAGGGCCCGACGAGAAAGTATTCGCTCCTGTTGAGTCCAACCACGGCTGCTATATGTGTAGGCGGGAAATTTGTTCTCCAGAGGAATAGTCATTAGAGCAACTTTTGATGAGATTGGGCAAATATCCTGATCCACCTTGCGCGAGGTAGACAGTCCTGCAACTCCCTCGTGTGCGCTTGAGCCGCTGGCCGCAATAATAGTGAGTTTTGCCAATGAATATATGATATCCATTTGAGGGATTTGAATTGACTTGTCGTTATCATCATCCTGCAAAATACACAGTCTATCAACCCACAGATACTGAACGCCAAGATCGCTGACAAGGTTCATGGCGTCGAGAATGGTCTGAGGTAGGAGCTTTTGGTTGAGACTGTGCGGCTTCTTCAAATCATCTATATTTGACTTCGTTGCACAAAGGTCGCCCCCAGAAGGACCCCAAACGTAACTGAGAATGAAATATAGAGGTTTCACAGGCGAGTCAACAATGCAGCCTGCTTTAACGTCAATGAGCCGGAAGTTAAATGGTATATCATCCTCAGCCATCACCCAAGTTGGCCGAGAGCAAGCGTCGCCATGTAGACGAGAGCATAGGTGCATCCAATGCCTGAACAGGCGGACGTCCACCAAAGGTTCGATTAAACGACCGGTTGGAAATGATAAGGCTTGACGATAATTCGTATCACAAAGGCGACGAAGGCTTGGTACGGGAAACATGCAAGGCCAGAACTTGACAACAGTGATTTGGCGTGAAGATGCTAAAAGCGCATCGAAGCGCCGAACTACTTCACTACAACCGTCGCTAGTTTTCTTGTCACTGGTCCCTGTGCCCAGAAATGGCTCAAAGGCTTTCCCACTGCCTGGAGTCGTATATGTTTCCAGCCCGAGCCTAAGGAGCCACTTGTTGATAAGACTGCATAGTCGACATTGATCAGGATTGAGTTTGATGGACATTCGTTCTAGGGGTGCTCCACTAGAACGTCGAGGAAGCAAGCGTGTCTCCAACTGTAGGGAGTAACATCCTTCGCATAACTGCAATTCCTCGGACGGAGACAAGCCTTCCATAATGTGGGTCACTCACGTGACTAGCTGAGAATGACAGGTGGTGAGTATATGGTGGGGTTATCATATCGAACGTTTGTGGTGAAAATGTACCTCAATAAGCCCAAGATGTGTTTTAGGTGATAAGCTACCTGTGCCTTAGCTAGGGATTTTCTGGCATATCCATGTCAAGGCCCAGCCATCGACCTTGGCGTCATGAATCATAAACAAGCCATTAGCAAAAGCTTGAACGCTGCCGTAGTTGGCAAGGCTGAGCCGCCACCCCCAGCTGATTTTCATACCGCCTTCCCAAAGCTTCTACCATCTCGGCGAGGCTATTCGAAGATTGCACGCTTTGCCCCAAAATTTGCCCGATCGGTGCACTGGATATTAATGTTGGCAGGGCTGTTCATGTTTTGGACCTTCCGATGGTTCCGAGATGGTGGGGGATGAAGATCGCGGGTTTATGTTATGGTGTTGCAATGGGAGTGGTGTGGCTAGCAATAGTCCCAAAACCTTCACGTACACTTAAATACTCTTTTCCTAAAATATCAAACGAACAAGCATGCACAGGGCGCCACAAAAGCAGCTTGTGTGGCTATTTATTATAAAAGGCCTCAAAGGACGCTTCTCCCCAATTTTTTAAAAGAAGCGGGGAGGCGGCGGGCGTTTTTAATCCCTCCCGAAAGATCAGGGTTTAGTTTTTCCACGCAAGTTCACCATTAGTTCAAGTGAAGTTGCTAATTTTTCCTTCAAGACACTTGGATTAGTGATAAAACCCCGTACAACTCACCAAAGTACTACAGCCGAGTACTGTGGCTATCCATGAGAAATTCACTAACCTGTAATTCACGCACAAAATAGAATCATTCGCCAACCCCACCTACTCTTCGATCAACTAACCTAAACCACCAGTCCAGCCGGCGACTATGTCTCACAACGCAAACCCTAACATGTTTGAATCAGATGTACGTGCTTGGCAATATTTATGAGAGCAGCTAGAACAGACCGAAAGGCCAGATGTAGAACGCCAAATAAGGCAAACTTTTGCACGTATCAGTAAAGAAATTCAATGCGTACGAGTCTTAGATGACAAAAGCTCTTTAATAGACTCGCCTCAGCAACCCAAGAAAACAGTTTCGGATGAAATAACAGAAGGGATCTGCAAGTCTTTCAGAACGTTGCCTTGACATATCAGTGGCCATGGCATCCAAGCCATACCTGATACCACCTGGGGGTGTGCGCTAGTAAGTTTGCCAGACCTGCCTAGAGCCATCCAGCTAGTGCCACCATCTCTCGAAACACGAACCCCCCAAGCTAGAATAGGCTGTAAACATCATAGTCTTCATGGCAATGAAAAAGATCACTGGTTTCTCATAAAGCTCAATAGAGAACGGAAAATGTGTGCATGTGCATATGTCCTTAGAATTCTGCAATTCTATTGCTAACATTGGCCACAGCCAAGCTACATTCAGGATGATTCATGCTCGTGCGGCCTAATAACTTTCGCCAACCTGAAAGCAGTGATCGCCGGGGTTTCTTTTCCTGAACGCCAAAGGAGCTGGAAATCCATTGGCTCGAAGTCGCCCGAAATATTCTCCGTGCTGTTGAGAGTTTACCGCCCATGAATGTTTGGGAGGCGATCAAAGAATATGGAAACACTGGTTCTGTTGAGGTCCTTCAAGGTCTAGATTAGACAGTTGTTTATTTAAGTTCCTATTCTAATTTTGGTAGAGCGCAAACACAGTTCAAGCCATAGCTCAGACAGTCACAAGAAGAAAAGAGCAAAGCTGCAGGGTAGCAGTGGCGAGGACGGCTTTCCTCCATAGCAAGCTACGCTAGTTCTGTTAGATGGATTGTGGCAAGATGGTTCAGCTGCGGCGTCTTCGCAGGCGGATAGCATTGACCAAGGATATGTGCAGGAACTGGAGGCTGACGATCTACAGTATTCGATAATGGATAGGCTGACACTTTTTTTCAGGCTTGGAATTCCTCCATGAGTTAATTAGTTCTATTCTCATTCACGCCTCTATGCATCCATACATCTATGTTAAAAAGCATGCTGAAATTACTGGCTATCAGGCGCTCTTTAATTAGTTCATTTCTATACCTGGCACTATATGGAGTGTGGTAAATGAGCGAAACACGACTTTACATGAAAATGTAAAATCTAACGATAATCAAAAAAGGGTTTATGTTTAGACACAATGACACGTTACCCTAGGCGGCGTAACGTGAAAAGGCCTATCCGAATTGCTATCTAGGGGATTTGGGTCTTAGAAGCGAAGTTAGACATACTGAGGGAACATATTGTCGCGCGACTTCGGGTAGTGATCGGGTACCCATTGATATCAAAAAGCCCTTCCAACTATTTCCCCGCCTATTCGCTTCACTCTTTCCTCCCAGCTAATGTATTTAGCGCGTCACCATCGACTCTCAGCCCTACCCACTCAGACATCCTCTTCGCTCCTAATGCTTCATAGAAGTCTAAGCTTGGCTTATTCCAGTTCAGGCACGACCACTCAAGTCTACCGCCATGGATCTTTACAACTTCCTTCGCCAGCTCTCGTATGAGAGCCTTCCCGTACCCTCGCTTGCGGTACTTTGGCTTCACGAACAAGTCTTCTAGGTAGATGCCGGGAGCGGCGCGCCAGGTGCTGTAGTTGTGAAAGTATAGTGCCATGCCTGCCACTTCGCCCTCTGGAGCTGTGAGGAAAAGTGTCTTTGCATAGCCTGAGTTCTGGGTTGAAGGAGAGGAAGTATTGTTTGAGCTCGGTGCAAAGGAGAGGGTCTGAGCGAGAGATTCTTCGGTAGCGACAACCGAAGAAGTAGCATTCTCGTATGCAGCGAGCTCATGGATTAGTGAGAGTATAGTTGGAACATCTGGAATGAATGTGAATTAGCGGAGTTAAGGTGCAATTGCAAGTGGGGTTAAGAACCTTCACGTGTGGCGGGGCGAATTGTGTATTCGGAAGCCATCTGAACTAGAATGGTGAACTGGGAGGGTGATTCAGGAATTGGAACGTTGGTTGCTTTATATTCATGAAGATGGCAGAACACGCCCTTTGGTCGAAGAAATGGAGGATGACAGATTTGAGTTACTTACCGCCGGAAGTTGCCGATTCGATAAAATGATTTGAAAAATCAGAAAAATCAGCGAAAAATCAAAAAAAAATTGTAAATGCTTACATTTTCCAGTATGAAATGACATCTCCAAGAGCCTTTTAGGATGCCCGAGTGCCATCCAGTGTATTTTTGGATTTAGGATCGCAAGTCATGCCTTTGGGGAATTTAGCTCATAAGAGAAACTAGAGGTGGATAATAGCTAGTCTTCCGGAAGGCATGAGTTCTTACTCCTTGGATATTTTGCAGAAGTTTCCTTCTACTTTTAAACCCTCAGTTTAATGGCATGCTCTCCGGAGCGTCTTCCGCGACTCCGATGGGTAAATCGCTGTTATCGGATTGATAGAGCCCGTTTGCGCACTTACCACTACTGCGTAGAAGGCTGTTCGGTGAAAAGATTCCAGTGTCCAGCTTTTGGACTGCTTACTTTATTGGGCTCCAGCTTTGTATCTGTATTTTACCCTTTTCTGACCGCGGAACGGTTGACGCTATCCACGAGGTGTACTAAGAGATTGTATAAGTTTTCCCTTACTGTTAACACCTTCGAAAACGAAGTTATCCACAGGAACAGAAAAGGGCCTGGGATTCAGCTTCTTAAGCGAGCCCCATTCTACCTGCCATATCTTCCGAATTGGGTCCCATGTCAATTTACAGCATTGGGCTGATACCTTTGCGTACAGTCTTCTCATGAAACGTTTTGTGATATTGTGCGGTCGATCTTTTCCGCGCGGTACATCGGCGAAACTCGGAGTTTGGAATGTCAGCCCGTTTTCCAAGATTCTAATTTTGTATGCTTGCAATGCCATGTCCCAGGATCTGTTCACATTCGAAGTGTTTCCTAGTGCTAGAAAGCGAACAACGCTCGACTGTCGGGCAAGATACGAATCTCCAAGTCGCTGGGTCTGCGAACGATCGGTTCCCACGGGTCGTCTCGGGATCAACCCTTCCCATGCAATATTCCCAGCAGCTAACCCGTATAATCTATCCCACTCGTGGTTTGGCAAAGGTGGTAAAACCTTTTCCATTGTGGACTTATACCATCGTAGAACAATATTCCGTGCACGTTTGATTGGCATTGGTCTGGCCCAAATGTTCTTAATTGGCGCCACTACTTTGCTAGCCCTGAGTATGGATCGCACAGGGTTGTGAACAGAAATGGATTGCTGGCTTTTGATGACCGCCTTCAATTTGGGGTATTTGTTAGATATTTCGTATTCATACTCAGTTTTGGATATTTTTCGAGGCGCAGTAAAGAATGATAAGGCAGTTTTATCACTGTGGTAAAGTTGTTGCAAAGGTGTTTTGAGTAGAGCAGCGTAACTTTTCAACATAGCTTCAACCGTGATAGAATCGGCCGGAACTTCAGCCTTGAGGAGATGTCCTAGAAGTTCGTGCCTCCTTTTGCCAATTCGACCGTACGTATGGAGAAGCACTTTCTCGAGGCAACTTATATCACCATTGTTAGCTCGGCGTAGAACTATGAGAGCTTTATGGCCCTCCATTTGCTTTTTTATAGCTCGCTCTCTTATTATATATGGCCTCAGGCGTTTGTATGGTTTCGTGCCAGTTTCCCATGACGGAAGAGATCTTGCGGCCGGTTGGTACGCTTTGAAGCGAGAGATGATATGTTTTCGGAAGTAGAGGCGTGCAGCAGAGTCGGGAAGGTAGGTTGTCTCTCTGAGAAGGGCGCGAAACAGGTGAATTGGCGGGAGTTTTGAAGCTCGTTTGATTAAAGAGAGCCATTTAGATGGCATGACCCCAGTGGTATCGGGGTGCTACTAGGACGGTAGCAGGAGCGTCGGTGGTGAGGATGTCGTGGATGTATAGTGACGAGAATATTGACAACGTATTAGCTGGACAAGATTTAATTGGTGAAGGACAGAGGCTAGCTCAAAGCAGCGGTCGAGCACAGGCGACGCGCGCACCTCCACCAAGAAAACGCGCGAGTCGACCGCCCGGCGCTCCATCACGACTTGCCAAATTAACCACGGCCGTCCGCCATCGTCGCGATCGTGTAATACGCCCTCCTGGCACGTCTCCTTTCACTGAGACTGTCACAGCGATCACACCTGTGGAATTCGCGGGTAGCGCCAAAGGCCTAGTTACATTCCCTTACCCGTTCGCTGTCTTCACCCCTCGCGGGTCCGTCATGTTCACTGCAGCTTGACCACCAAACCCCGCAGAATCTGCCTCTCTACTCCTCTCCTGTCGCTCAGCACTATGCAAGTCGCGCTTTCATCCTTGGCATCATCATTTCCCCCAGCCGCTCCCTCGCAGCCCATCATGTACAACAACTCGCCCCATAGCATGATCGTGCAGTCCTCCGGATACAGGAGTTTCTCTGATGCCAATGGTTTCTCTCAGCATCAAATGGAGAAACCCCAGATATATACGGTATGCTGCGCGCCATCTGGCCCATTCACAACTCACGTTTTGCTAACGCTCTCCCGCTGCCAAGGCCGTTTATTCGGGCGTATCAGTCTACGAAATGGAAGTAAACCGTGTCGCCGTTATGAGAAGACGTTCCGACTCCTGGTTAAATGCGACGCAGATCCTCAAAGTCGCTGGCGTGGACAAGGGCAAGCGCACAAAGGTCTTGGAGAAGGAGATTTTGACCGGAGAACACGAGAAGGTTCAAGGTGGCTATGGAAAATACCAAGGAACATGGATCAATTATCGCCGTGGAAGGGAATTCTGTCGGCAGTACGGTGTGGAGGATATTCTGAGGCCTCTGCTGGACTACGACATGAGCGCCGACGGAAGCGCCGGTCAAGGAATTGACACCCCTACTAAGGAGCAAGCTATGGCTGCAAACCGGAAAAGGTTCTACACAGCAAGTATGGATGGCCGTACTAATAGCCAAAACATCGGCGGAACATTTTTCTCTAATATCTCCTCGACGGCATCAAGCGCACTTGCCGCAATGAATAAGGTGGCAAGAATGAATTCCCCTGCACCGAGACCTGGGAGCTCGCAACGAAGACCTGGAAATACCAGTGGTCGACCTCCACAGCCGCCGATGGGGAGTCAAGAATCTTTTAGAGCAAGCCAACAGAGCGTACCTAGCCTGTCGTCAGAGCGAAGCTTTGGTGCGAATGGGATAAGTGACTCCGCTTATGGGACTCAAGGACAGTTTGCCGAAAATCATATGGACGGACATGCAGAGTCGCAGGAACCTCCACGAAAGCGGATGCGGCCGTCAAGCCAGGAAGAATCATTCTCTCAGCCAAACGGAGCCGAGGTTTCGATGCGTGAGGGAACGCCTACAGAGCCAAACGAGTCTTTCGTATACCAACAAGCCGGACATAACGTCTCGACAGCTGACGGTGACGTTCCGACCGCATTACCTCCACTTCCTCCACCGAGTGACAAGCTATCAGAAGAGAAACAGGCCATCTTAACGGACCTTTTCGCAGATCAATCTCGAACTGATTTCACAAACCACCCCGCAATCCTCCATCTTTCGGGCTCAGACCTCGACATGCCAATCGATAATACTGCAAACACAGCGTTGCACTGGGCGGCTACATTAGCTCGAGTTTCACTTATGCGGTTGCTCGTCTCTAAAGGCGCCAACATGTTTCGAGGGAATGCCGCTGGGCAAACCCCTTTAATGAGTGCAGTTTCAGTAAATAACAGTCTTGACCATAGTTGCTTCCCAGAGACACTTGAAATATTAGCGCCTCTTATAGAGCTACGAGATGCGCAAGGCAGGACGATCCTCCACCATATCGCGGTCACTTGCGCAATCAAAGGTCGAGCAGCATCTAGCAAGTATTATCTTGAAGCTCTCCTCGAATATCTTGTACGAAGCATGAGTCAACCGAGCAGTCAAACAGTATCGTTCGATGGCGGAAATGTCAAGCCAATAGGCCTCATGAGATTCATGCAAGAGATGGTCAACGCCAGAGACAAAGCCGGCAATACGGCATTAAATCTAGCAGCTCGTATCGGCAACCGCAGCATAATTCAGCAACTGTTAGAAGTGCAAGCAGATGCCACAATACCAAATTACAAGGGTATGAGACCCATTGACTTTGGTGTTGGAACGGAGGTGGAACGGAGTGATATCCCACCGATGAGCCAGATAAGCTCACCTAGTAAGAGCAAGGCGCCGTTAAGTAGAGTTGAGGAGACGAGCAGAGAAATGATGCCGCGTAAGTGCTAAATCTTTTATTTCCTAACTCTAATGTCGTTCCTAAGTTAACCCACGACTCCAGTTTTCACATCCTTCCTTTCCAATGCCAGCTCCCAGTACGCTGCGGAAACACGGCTAAAACAAGACTCAATCGACCGCATCAACACCACAATTCGCGAGCTATCCGCCCTCCAAAAATCCGAATCCGCCCGCCTCGAGGCTCTACGAACCCGTATGCGCGCCCGTTCCGATCGCGCCCAACGCATCCTTAACCTACGCCGGTGGCTTGATACCCAGCGGCGGGCCCTCAGCGTCGCCGACCCATCAAGCTTGCAAGGCGCGGGGAAGGTCAAGGTCGGCGACGCAGACAAGGAGGGCGCGGGGGTCAGTATCAGGCTTGACGATCTACCCGAGCATGTGCGGCAGGTGGTCAGGAGTTTAAACTTACCGCCGTCATCGTCACCCGACTTTCTCAAGGCTCCAATACCGCCGATCGACACGACGAGCTTGTCTGGCCCGCAGCAGGCCTACCTCGCACATCTACCTAGCTTAGGCGTACTTAGAAGTAGGCTAGAGGCGTACGCTAAGAATAATGCAAGTCTAGCGGCGCGGAGTAAGGCGCTAAAGCAGAAGGACGGAGAACTAGAGGCTATGTATCGGAAGGTGGTAAGCCTGTGTACGGGGGTTGAGGAAGGGCGAGTGGATGAAGTAGTAAGAGGGCTAGTCGCGGCTGTGGAGAGTGAGACGGCGGACGGAGTCGATGTGGGGCGGGTGAGAGAATTTTTAAGGAAGGTGGAGGGAGTGGAAGGATAATACCTTGGAAAATGTATTCCTTGTACCAGAAGAAGCATTGGAACGACACTGCGAAAATTCCTACCCGGGAGCTCGAGCTGATATGGATATGAATTATATGGAGTCAACACAACAATGTCACAGCACGGCCTGAGTTTGGCATGGTTGAATATGCTCATGTGCATATTCTTGGACTGGTGTGAGCGCTGCTTACCTTTCAACGAACAAGAGTTTCGATGTTGTTGGAAAGCTGGCCATCCAGAGTATCTTTTCAACTTATACTAGCTTCAGCGATATTCGTAAAAATACACGCTCGCATTTAACACACTTCGCAGTTCTGGTGCTGAGCCTCAACCTCAACCCCCAAGGAAAGTATAAGCAAGTTGATGCTACATTCTGCTCCGGCGGAATTTCCGAGGCTGTGAACTGGGGACTACGGAAGTACTAGATTAGACATACTTATGCAGAGATCTGCTTCAAAATTAGGCACACGTAGAGAGCGCTAGGCCGTGATGCAAGGTCCAGCCCCCTTAAGCAGGTCGTGCTACTAAAAGCATGTCCTGATAGACTAATGGCGTCAAATCCAGTTCAGGAATTGACAAGATATGTATGTGTGGGGTTGATTAAATGTTGGGAATTTAGTCTATTGCTAGAAATATTCCTAAGATATGGTGCTCAAGGAAGCTCACCCCCGGTTCGAAGCAATCGGCATTGCTTGCTGAAGGCGCCATAAGTACGCATACTCACCCCGACTTCCATTAGTTCCGTACCGCATGGGCCGTCCTGCCTACATTGCATCTTCAACCAGAGGTTGGATGAGAACAAATTGTCTGTCTCTGCTCTTACTCAACACTATCGCCATATGAAGTGCTTACTATGTTCTGTTAGTAAGGACTACTAGCCACAGCACCTATATAGCTCAGAGCCATTTAAAGATGAAGCTCCATCCCAAAGAAAACCCTACTAAAATGGACTCTACTCATCTTGCTTCCAAGCGCGGATACATACTTGGGTTAAATGGGAAAATTTGCAATCGCAGATACGCATTATGTTCTTAGGACGTTCAGGGCGATCCTTCATCTGCTCTATCACGTAGTCCCGAAGTGCTATCTCTAGCGTCTTCCGTTTTTCCTCGGAGTAAGAGCAGGTAGCTTCATCAAGCATGCGGAGGGCGAATTTAACTTTCGGGCTGTGAAACCTAGCAGCGTGTTCCAGATAGCTCCTCTGTTCCTCGTCATCCTTATCCTTCGGAAAACCTCACGCATTCCTTTGGCCTAGGAAGCCGAATCCCAGATTGCCCCGTCACAGATTAAGCTGACTTTGCTGATGCGAGGACAGTAATGAACTAAGACATTGAGCAGCCGTCTCCAGTCACTAAGTTTTGTCGCCGTTAGAGATCTAAAGGGAGCAGCAATACTACTCAATTTAGCTTCCGTAGCAGAGGTCTGGTATTTCAGAACGACGTTCCTGGGGTAATTGGGCTGGGGATGTGTGATCGTGTAGAAACGCGAGGGCACACTGAGGGGTTATCCATGAACCGTATCTCATTCCCATATAAGATTCGAGACCCCTCACGGTGAAGGAGCTTGTTCACCCTCGGGATTAAGGTTAACTTTCTCTAACCCAGTGTTACTCGATGTGATGTGGTAAGTTGCATTGAATCTTATAATTGAAGTTCCGGTGTACTTGGCTTCGTAGGATGCTGACGGCTTTCTCTCGGTGCGCTCGACATCTGGTTTCCTCCAGCAATTATGTATCAAGAGCGGGCTTGCGGCAAAAGGTACCAACAGACTAGTTTCCGCGCTTTTGAATAGTCAGTTGTGTCTGAAGAATTTGTGGGTTCTTTGACCAGCTCCAGAATTTTGAGCACACTAGATTCTTACTAAGTCTGACGCTGGATTGCGAGGGCACAAGTTTTTCCCGTGGGTGCGTGCGGCGAGGTGGCGGAGAGCGAGGTGGCGGAGAGCTTGAAAGTGAGTGAATCACGGCAGGTTTAAGTACGTGTTTTGCAACAGCCGGCTTTCTGGACTGTTCCTCAGTTGAGGTCTCTTCTGTGGCTACAACCGGTACGGGTACGTTCTCTCTCTCAGCCTCAGCTTCTTCAGTTACTTCACCTTATTTCTAGTTTATTTGTTTGCCCAGAAAAAAGAATAATGTCCAATTTCAATGTTGCGGTATTCTGATCATAGAGATTTTCTTTCCCTGAGTGACCACCGAGTGCCAGTGGTCTTATCAATATTCAATATCAGTATGAGGCCATATTGGTATTGATACTGAATAGTAATTCAATATTGAATATTTTGCCAAGCCTCCGCACAAATATAAGCTGCGAACCGTGGATATACTATTGATATTGAATATTAAACGTCAATATTTAATATTCAATAATCATTAATCAATACTGAATATTGATAAGAGCACTGGGAGACTGAGTGGTTGAGATAAAGTAGAGATAAGACAAGGCAAAAAAGAATTGACACTTATGTCACCGGTATCTGCCCCAGGTAGAGGTGGGCTCCGCAGACGTGAAGTGAGCTCAGAAGGGAGTACGGCAGATATTCAACGTCATATCAGCCTACCTAGTGGGGTATATCAGACGCAAATGATTAAGAGAAGAGAAATAAATGCTGAATTGTTGTACCAACCCGGTTACCGTCTACGTCTACATCTACGTCTAACTCGTCGTTACCTTCTCCTCAGCTTCAATCTTCTTCCTCTCTGCCTCCTCTGCTTCTTCTTTCTTCCTCTGCTCTTCCCTCTCTAACTGATCCTTCCTCCGAATCGCAATATCTTTCGGCCGGAAATCACTAAATAGCTGCTTCAGCACCTTCTCAATAATCCAACATCCCGCATAGTCCAGAACCATGACTACCGTTAGCGTTGCTTTGAATTCAGTACTAAATGGTACCAGCTTCAACCTTTCGTTAATTTCGGGAATGAATTCCGTAGCGCATGAGAATGCAACTCCGGAGACGAGAACAAGACCCCAATACATGCCTTTATTCTCGCGGATGCCTTCCCGGAAGGGACGACCTTGATAATTTATGGCGAATGTGGAGATCTGTTGGATGAGTTGAAGGAGGTAGATGGCACTGTTCAGAAGAGAAGGTTCAAATTCGCCTTCCAGGTCGATGTTGTCTTTCTTACTACTTAGGGGTTAGTTTCACAGCTGAGTACCGAGTTTTAGATAGAGAACGTACGGCTCAATGCGTTGTACATATTGGGAAATGTAGATTAGCGTTACAATGTGGATTGCGAATTGGCCTAGGACAGAGCCAATGATATAGAAATTGAATATATTGTATTGAGGACGCTCTTTGGAGAGTTGTTCGACAGGCTAGGGGATGAAGTTAGCATCGAACGTGCCTTAAATATAGAGCTGACTTAACTTACCCTAGCCCGAGAAATAGAAAGGAAGCAAACGCTCATCATCATGCCGCTGATCGTAACTTGACCATCACCAAATTTAATACCATCGAGGTATAAAACGCTCAAGCTGTAGGCACTAATGAGACAGTTCAAGGCGAGTATTTTGTACATCTGAATAGTTGCGACTAGGGTGCATCGCCCTTGGCGGATGATGTTCGGGATTGCAATGACGTTAGCCAGCTTGCTGGTAAAGGGCGCGGCAACTGAGGCGTCGCCAAGTTTGATGGTAGGAGGTTCACTATCATCAAGCTCTTGATTCATCATTGACTGGGTTAGCTTATCTGCTAGCCCTTGAGCTGGATTCCGAGGATCCTTTGGTTGGTTGGACTGCTGAAGGGCCTTGGCTCCAGGTGTTGTGATTGTAGGGATTCCATTAGCCTCTTTTGCGTCAGCACTGTTAGCAATAGCCCCAGCGGCATTTTTCTTCTCTGCTTCTCGAAGCATGGCCTTCTCATAATGTGGGTTTTGTGGGCCAGGAGGGTAGATGTGTGCGATCATAATTGGAACGGGAGGAACTGGCTGATTAAAGCGTTGCATGAGTTGGCATTGCTTTTCGTAAACCTCTTTCATCTTTGTTGTCCTAAAATGCTCTGCGATCTTATCCAGATCCTCTTTCGTACCGTTAAGAAGAGCAACGCCGATGTGGGCTTGCTTCAGCGCTCCTACATCGTTTGTTCCATCGCCACACATTAGAGTAGTGTAACCGCAATCCTTAAGTCCAAGCAAGATCTCTTCCTTTTGTTTAGGGGAGACGCGCGCGTAGACCCATGCGTGTCGTAGGAGTTGGCTCCAGGCCTTTTGGCCCTTGAACTTTGCTAGCGCATATCCAGTGACGCAAATGTCTTTCGTGTCCAAGATCGCACGGTCTAAGGGATGGGTGGGATCAACTGGGATGCTCACTTTGTCGTCAATGCTTCGCCAGACAAGGTTTTCTCCAGAGTCATCATTCTCGGGCGCGTCCAAAACTAGACAATCTCGGTCAACGATCTCGACCTGGCGGGCAACGTGCACAGCGGTTAGTGGGTTGTCGCCGGTAATCATTACCACGCGATGGCTGCTCTCATTGAGCATGCGTACAGCTTGCTTGGCATCATCCTTTAACGGACATTGCAAAACTAAAAACCCTGCGAATGTCAAGTCGCACTCAACGTCTTCTCGTTTGAGATCGTTAATGCGGTTCTGGCCAAATTCTGAATCTTGAGAAAGGTATTTATATGCGAGAGCGAGGACTCTTCCACCGTTTCTAGTGAAATATTTGAAAGTCTCCTCGTACTTTAGTGGTGTGTGGACCAACATCTTCCGAATTGTCTCCGGAGCGCCTTTAACACCAACAAAAGTGCTTTTAATTTTCCTGTGAGTCTTGTTGTTTGTAACAACCACAGTGGCAACGGAGCTCTGTCTTTTGAGAGCGGAAGAGAATTGAAACCTTCTCCGAATTTGTACAATATCAGCGTGCGTAGCAGATGAAGATCCTTTTTGCGAGGGCATATTTTTGTTCGTAAGCGTGTCATGGGCTCCCAAAGACCAACCCAACGAGGACAGAGTTGCTTTCTCCATCGGCTCTCCAACAATTTCTCCCTCATCCAATTTGACCAAAGCGTGCGCAGTAGCCAAAACAAGAGTAGTTTCAGTACCAACTTCAGCAACTGAGATGACTTCCGTGTGAGCACCGTCTGGTCCTGTTTGAATTCCTGGTTGACCAAGCGATAGACCAGCAATGCCGTCCACCACAAGATCCTCGCCCGTCAATGTTCCGGTCTTGTCGAAGCAAGCGACGTCCACTCTACCGGCAAATGGAATACGGAATGGCTCCGTACAGAAGATGGCGTATCGACTTAGAGCGGCAAGACTGGTGTTGACAGCGAGACTGAGTTCCATGGGAAGCTCTGGAGGAACGACGCTAGTGATGATGAGAACGCAGTCAAGTAACAGTTTCGAGCGCTTTCGGTCCTTGGCAACACCTTCCTGCCAAACATACCACGATGCGGCAATGGCAAAGATCAATAGGAAGAGGATGAAGAGTAAAGCCTCGACATTGTTCGCCGACACGCGCTCAGTAGAGTAGATCATGGTCCGAACAAGGCTTCCTTGGCTAGTCTCGAAGCCTGTCTTCACTACGATTGCGATAGTACCTTTATCCGGTGGCGGTGGTACCCCAGAAGCCAATTTAGGAACAACGTCAAGGCCATCTTCGCTAGATGTTCCATGGGTTACTTGAAGGACCTTAGTGCCGCCGTAGAGGAATGCATGTTTGTCGAGTCCTTCAGGCTCAATTTGCGCATCTCCAGGCCGAAGTTGGACAGAGTCCTTAAGAACGGGGGTACTCTCTCCTGAGAGCATAGCTTCATTCACAATTGCCGATCCTTCGATCAACACCATATCGCATGCCACGCCACTGTCTTCCTTTGTTCTTCCCACTGATACCACATCTCCTGGTAAAAGTTTATCGCTCAAAATCTCCTGCCATTTGTTTTGCCGGTAGACTAAAATATCGTAAGGCTTGATGCTCATTCCGCGGAATTCGTTCAAGGTCCGTTGCCGCTGCCAAACAACTGTACTCTCAAAAGCAACCAGCATAAAGAGAGTGAACAGCGAGTAATACCAGTATTCATCTAACATCCAAAGACCCACGCAGAAGATCTGAAAGACAAAGAAGGGCGCTACGGCGTGTTCTTTGAATAGCTCGGTGAATGTAGGAACGGGGATATCGAAGGAGTTATCGCCATAATGTTGTCGAAGGCGCTCAATTTCTGCAGGAGAGCTAAGGCCGCGCGATTGTTGAAAGGTCCTGATGAGTGGTTTGGGTTCCGCATCGAGCGCGTACGACAAAGGCGCGAAGGTCTTCTTCTCAGGGTTGTAGAGGAAACGTCGTTTTTGGAAAAGGAACGAGATGTTCGGCTTTCCTCCAATATTGTCGCGCTTTAGTGGACAGATCTCCGCCGACCCTGCATTCGCCACGGGGATGACCTTGATCAGCTGGGCCGTTCGGATGTCTTTGGCTTTAGTCGTGGTAAAGAGTGACCTTAGGTTAACATTCCAGTGGGTGGTAAGCCAGATCAATGCTTGGATGGAGAAGATGCTTCCTGACCACACGAATGTCCATTCTGACGACTGTATGTGCTTCTCGTATCGCTCCGGGGAGAGGTAGAATGCAAAGAACGCTGGCCAGATGACAAGGAACGGCCAGACATAGGTGTGAAGCGAGAGAGGTAAGGGATTATGGAGACTCGCAGACTTTATCTGCGAGTTGTCGACGAGAGGCATGGCTGCTGAAAAGAATACCGGTCGACGTCAGTTTTCGTGGACTGGCTTTACTCAAGAGATTATCAACGCTAAGACTCTTGGCAGCTCTCGAAATCATTGAGATCACACTAACCCCGAAGCATCACCGAGTATTTTTTAAAGCTTCGTCATGCTAAACGCATACAATTGGTTTAGGGCTACGCGTCTTTTATAATTCCTCAAGAGCCTAAAAAGAATATATTTTCTGTAATAGTGACCTAATAAATTACTTCTTATACTTTTATCTTATCATCGGGAAAATATTCGCAGGCTGAGCTTTAGCGTGCAGCCTGCGCAGAGCCTGCGTATTTGGAGCAATTGACCAACTTGACATACGACTTGACACCTAACTTTGACAGATTTTTTAATTTTCTAGATTTCGCTTATTTTTGCTTAGGTTCTAGTAAGCCCCCTAGCAACGCTATAAAAAAGGTCAACGATAATCATACACCCCTAATTGATACGCATACACCTACGTAAACAGGCTTAGATCCTTCCACTTTAAGTTAGAATATCACGTGTGTTTGACTTGTTTACACCCAAATCGCGAAAACAACACCACGCGCCCATACCAAAATCACATTTGCCTTACCTTCTTATCCAAGAGCCTGCAATTATAGAGCGTCGTTGCGGTTGCCCGGCTAGCTCTATGGCTGGCTCTACAAATCGCATTAATGCGGGAGCTCTCAGCATTCAAGCGAAATACTGGCTACACTACCCGCGGGCGCGGGCGCGGGCGCGGGTGCAGGTGTCGCAATCTACAGACGTCAAATAGAGGCAGCAGCACCCAATCTAGTTCTTACAGCGCCTCGCAGAGCACTCTACAGGCAACTCAAGACAATCTTGATTGTGGTGTAAATCATAAAAGTTATATTTTGATTGTTACAATTTGGGTGTAAACAAGTCAAACACACGTGATATTCTAACTTAAAGTGGAAGGATCTAAGCCTGTTTGCGTAGGGTGTATGATTATCGTTGACCTTTTTAAAAGGGAATTTGAGGTGGCGTTAAGCTAAATGTGGGGCTAGGGGATTGTCGCCCAATATTTGGAGAAAACCCTTATCTGCCTGGCCATTGCGGCAAAGTCTACCTGTCGTTGGCTCCTTTTCGATGCCGTTGCAGCGGACTTGTCATGCGTACATGGTCTGAATTTCATCAGCTGATTTAAGCTACGACGCTGTGAAACATGGGTAAGACAGGACCGAGCGCAACCAGATTGACTTCCTAAGCCCATCCCTTCGTGTGGCATTTGACACTTTTCGTATTGGGCGCTTTGGGCGTTTCTGCTTGGGTTAGCATGCTGCAGGCATCCTAGCTAGCGTGATTTTATTAGCAAGCCCCACCAAAACACCTCGATATTGCGATGCCGACGAAATGCCATCTAAGGCCAGCCACCATAAAAACACTAAATATATTTTTTTAAAGGAGTTAGGCAAGAAGTCGTAATACATAACGTTATAACCGTACGTTCCTGTCCTTCCTCTATTAACTAGCTACTAATTATATAGGAAAAGCCCGCATCAGAGTCCCCCGAATTCTTACCACCTATATAATTTATACGCGTTCTTAACGTCGATAAGGATAAGCTAGTGGAGGATTAGCTTAAGGTTATAAGGGAGGACGTGTTGTATATATTAAATAAGGTGTATCAGATGCTATAGGTGATTAAACGGTTCAATTAGCGATTGTTTAGTAAAGAGGCGCGTTTAAAGGCAGTAGAGGAGGGCTTAAGGATAGACGCTATAGTAAAAGCTTAATTAGCTCTAGAGTCTTAATATTAGAGGTATAAGGAAGTAGAGGATTAAAAATAGTTACCTAGTTATTACCTACTGAATAAAAGTCGTTAAAGCACTATAGATATAGAGGAAGCCTATAAACCTTATAATCGTATACTATTCGCCTTATCTTTACTATAAGCTTCTTCACATACTTCCATCTACACATTTAGCACGTTAGTAAGCTCTTATAGCCTTACTTCTTTATATAGCTCTTAATATAGCAGTAAGTTCGCACACACCGTTAAATTATAGGTAGTGGGGTTTTAGCAGTAACGTAGGTGCTTTTTTAATTTATTCTAATATTTTTATAACTAGGCCTAATACTAGGTTTATATTGCCCATGATTTAGTAATATTAAACAAAGAAGACGCTTAGTATTTTCTTTATTTACGCCTATCTACTAACTACCTATAATAATAAGGTTCTATACTAATTGTATACGGAAGCGGCGATGGGTTTAAAGAAAGGGCTTTCTTAATATTTAGAAGATCTTCTTACTAATAATATAGGCGTTAATTATAGCTATATTAAGCGCCTAGAAGAATAAGGGCATCTAGGTACACATAGTAGTAATCTAGGTAGTGTAGTAGCTTTAAAGTTAATTATGGATATTAACACCGCCTATTTAGTTATTGTAGTTAATAGAGAGCCTAGGAAGCGTTAACTTCTTAATTAAATTATTGCCCTAAACGTCAGCTACTAGCTTCTTAAGAAAGGAATTATATACTCGCGGCCGGCGCCGATTAACTTTATTAATATCCTTATCGCCATATAAGTAAGCTGTCATCAAAAACCGTACTAAATTCTTATCCTACTATATAATTAAAAGCACTAGATCAGCTGCGCTAATAACTACTCCTATAATAAAGTTAAACGGCAATCTTACCTTCCTTTTATTAGCCCTTTTATGCACCTCTAGATAGTCCTTTAAGTTTAATTAAGCTATATTAGCTGCAGTAATTCTAAGTCGTTAAAGCACTTAGAGCAACAGAATATTCATAAAGTAGTTATCTAAAAATAGGTAGAATTAATGGGCCTAAAGAGGAAGCTACTAGGTAAGGTAGAGGACGCACTTAGAGGTCTTTAAGAGGACAATATCTTAGTGATCTCTTTAAGAAGGAAGCCTAAAAAAGTAGCTAGGTAAGGTAAATATAAAGCTATAGCAATATCCATATTAATAAAGACTTATTATTTTAAAGCCTTTAGGTACTAGCTTACCAGGCAATTTAATTATAGCCGTAGATTATCTAGTAAACCTTACCATTATTTTATTAAAACTAATTATAGATCTAGGTATAACGTACTTCCTAAACGCCTTACCTAGAGGAGTTATTAACGGCTTAATTTTCTTAAAGATCTGGCGTTTAACGCCTTCTAGTAGAGGCGGTAATATATAAAAGAAGCGCTTAAGTTACTCCTATCTTTTTTAGCCCATAAATAAGCTAATTAGGTGTTAAAGATATTCAAAATCTATTACCCAAAAGTCTCACACTTAAGGAGCTTTAAAGACGCCTATATAGATAATAAGTCCTACCCAAATCATTAACTCGCTAGCAGATGTCTCCTTTTACGCCCGTAATTATTTACCAGCGTGCCATCTTAATTAGTAATATCCGCTAGCGCTTTAAAAGGCTATATAGAGGTTCATATTAGTTACAAGTCTCTTAAATACACTAATACTAAAGAATAGTAGAAATACTTAAATGGGCAGGTCCTATCTAGATTTATATCCACTAGACATTATATTAATCTAATCTACCAGTGTACAGTAAGCAAGGCGCTTAGTATCCTTATTTTAATTATTTTAATCAGATTTAACCCTTATACTAACGCTATTAATAAACTCACCAGCACGCCGAGCGGCAAATATTAATTTATCTAGAAGGTTAATAACTTTAAAATCTAGTTCAGGAACGGCGGCTATAGGCTCCCATATAATAGGAACGGTAAAAAGGCCCATTCTTACAACTTCTTCAGCTAATAGCTCTAGTAATTCAGTCTCGTCCACCTTATCTACCTTATCCTTAGCAGTCTCGCCATAGGCCTCAAAAACAGCTCCTAATTCGTCCTTAATATCCTCCATCTAGCTACTTAGCCAAGCCTTAATATCCTCACTTAGCACTGCTTGCTGTATAGCTACTAGGGCCACCAAAGCCTCTAAAGGCTGTACAACCACTGCCGCCAAACTATTATATATATACTGCGTTGCTTAAAAGGATTATAAATAAGACTTTTAGGCTTCAGGTGCTTTTAGAAGCTTTAGAGTCTTTAGAGGCTTTAGAGGCTTTGGAGCCGCGTAATGTTTTTTAGGCGGCATAAGGATGATATTTCACAGAGAATTTAATAATTAAATGGACGGCAACAATATTAGAGCTTTTTAATCAACTACAACACCAAATATTCTATGGGCCTCCTAGCCACGTCGCTGCTACTCACCGCAATATTCAGGCGTCAAAGACGTCAATAAGGCGCCAGCACCCCTACCGCCAAGCGACCGCACTAACCAGAGGCTTGACATCAATCAATATACGGTATAGAGCCTTTAGATTGGCTTGAGAGGCTTGCATATACGAAAAGTGCAAGAAACGGTTGCCACACAAAGGGATAAAAAACACCGCGTCACTGCCTCAGCCTTCTCAAATCTTCTCCGCTTGGCTCGTTTGGAGCTAAGGCTTAAGACTCTCGATGAATGAATAGCTGATTCAACAACTCACGACTACCGCAGGCAACTGAAACCATTCCCGAATCCAGTCCGCCTGATAAAGCCGCAGCCTGAAGATCCAAGAAATGGATCCCCTTAGCGTCATTGCGTCCACTATCGCTGTCGCCCAAGCCATCTCATCGACATATAAGGCCATCCAACACGTCAAGGGTCTCCCGAAAGCCTTCAATGAAGTGAATCAAAGTCTTCCTCTCGTGGAGCAGACTCTCGAGGCTGCTCGTAGTCAGCTACTAGTCGCGTCCCTTGACGAAGCATCAGCAAAGGCAATTGAACCTGTCATCAAAGGCTGCCAAGAGAAGGCCAATGCACTGCTGGCTATCTTTCAGAAAATTGACAATGGGAAAAAGGATACAAAGAACGGGTGGGTGACCGAATTATATCGCACAGTCGTGATCCCCCTGGGCAAAGCACATCGGGTTGAGGCGCTGATGAAAGACATATTGAAGGGGTTGAAAGATTTGGCAATCAATCAGTTATTCAAAACGGCAACTCAGAGCCAGATGGCTAGGTTGGAGAAGGCCATTCAGGAGCTATCTGAGGTAGAGCCATCCGTGTCAGACTCGGATTTTGAGGACTCGGGGGCGTTGAACGTCACCCAGAACGTCGCCCAAGGGGGAACGGGCAATCAGGCCGTCAATAGAGGTGAGAAGCAGGAAAACGTCTTTGGCAACCAGTTCCAGTCGCAGGGTGGCGCCATGAGCTTTGGTACGGATTTCTTGAAGAAAACCTTATAGTCTATTCCCCACAAATAAACTGACTTTTTAACGCGTAATAGAGATCTATTACCAACTGTTCCACTCCATGAGTTAGTTCCGTCTACCCGTAGATCCAGGTCAATTGATACTGACAGAAAACTATAACCGAATTCACAGAGAAGTAAGCACATAACCGAGACATTCTGTCTCCGCCCGGCCTTGTTAACCTTTTATCGTCTTGCAATTCTCCAAGGAAAATAGCCTTCATATCCGCTCTGCGGGTAAATATCCTGTTTCCAAAGAGTACAGACTAACTCGAGACTTTCAAAGTTATTTCCGCTAGTGGCCGACCCCTTGATTTAGAACAGTTCCTATTAGAGGAGAAAGAAGGTTAACCCACTCGCTCCTAGATACTATCCTACAGAATACTGACGAGGAACAGCCTGTCTACAATCCATTAGCTTCCGTGATATCGACGCTCGTCGGCTAGATATATCCTCTGCCCATGAGGGTACGTGCGACTGGTTCTTCCGAACAGATGAATTTCAACAGTGGCGCAACCGCAGCGATCTTTCAAGCCATAATGGAGTGCTTTGGATCAAGGGCAATCCTGGAACGGGAAAGTCGACATTGATGAAGCATACTTTGAGACACTGTGGGCGGAACTTCAAAGACCACATTGTTGCGGCATACTTCTTCAATGCTCGAGGAGACAACCTTGAGAAGACGCCTCTCGGCATGCTACGTTCGCTGTCATACCAACTGCTTCTGCAAGAACCTTCTCTTTACGAACGCTTCGTTCCCAAGTTCCGCGAGAAACTGCAGAAGCATAGAACAGGAGAATGGGGGTGGCGACAGTCAGAACTGAAGGAGTTCCTGCTCTCAGAGATACAATGGTGCCAGTCAAAGCCTCTGCTCCTTCTTATCGATGCGTTAGATGAATGCAACGAATCAGACGTGCAATACGTTGTGGAATTCCTCGAAGGGCTAAGTATCAAGGCTATCGGTACTAAAGTTACCATCAACATCTGTTTATCGAGTCGCCACTATCCGAGTATCGGAATGGAAAATACACTTGAACTGGTCGTGGAGGGGAGAGAAGAGCACGATAAAGATATTTCCACATATATCCACGACAAATTGAAAATAAGGGACGAAGAGATCGAAAAGGGAGTCCTCAAGAAGGCGTCCAGTATTTTCATGTGGGTCGTGCTCGTTGTTGCAATGCTTAACAAGGCATATCAGGAAGGCAAAGTTGAAGCTATGCGCCGAAAATTAAGTGACGTGCCCGAGGGCCTCGAAGATATGTTTGGGACGCTCCTAAGCAATAACAATCCAGACAAGCATGAGACTATACTTATGCTACAGTGTGTCTTGTTTACGAGACGGCCGCTCAAACCGGAAGAGATATACTTTGCCATGATAGCTGGGACAAATGCCGAGAATTTAGAAGCTTGGAACCGATCAAAGATAACAGCTGATATTATCCGGCGGCGCATTACTACTTCCTCGAGAGGTCTTATCGAGACACGCAAGGGTCAAGGAGAGACGGTACAGTTCATCCACGAGTCAGTCAATGACTTCCTCCTTCGAAACCAAAGGCTCCAAATTCTGGATCCTACCCTTGAGTTGGATGTCATAGGTACAAGCCACGACTGTCTAAGGGCTTGTTGCATGTCGTACCTTATGAGCGAACTGCCATCAGCAAAGGAGAGATCACAAGTGAATAAACTTTCCTTTAACTACCCGTTTCTGGAGTATGCTTCGACTTATATCCTTGATCATGCTGAAGAGGCACAAGGAAGAGGCATTAAGCAGAAGAATTTTGTGCATTGTCTACAACAACGCCAAGATAAAAACTTTAAGCGATTAAGACACTTTCACAACGCCTTTGAAAGAATTCCCGGTTTGGGATGTGATAAAAGTGTGACACTACTCTACACATTGTCGTTTCATGGATGTCATGAACTCGTTAAGGCTGTCTTATTTGAGGAGCAGGTCGACGTTAACGCCCAGGGCGGACCCTACGGTAGCGCGCTACAGGCGGCTTCAGCTAAAGGGAAGGAGGAGGTCGTGAGGATACTGCTTAAGAAGGGGGCTGACGTTAACGCCCAGGGCGGAGTCTACGGCAACGCGCTGTGGGCGGCTTTAGCTAAAGGGAAGGAGGAGGTCGCGGGGATACTGCTTGAGAAGGGGGCCGACGTTAACGTCCAGGGCGGATTCTACGGCAGCGCGCTGCAGGCGGCTTCAGCTAAAGGGATGGAGGAGGTCGTGAGGATACTGCTTGAGAAGGGGGCTGACGTCAACGTCCAGGGCGGATTCTACGGCAACGCGCTGCAGGCGGCTTCAGTTAAAGGGAAGGAGGAGGTCATAAGGATGCTGCTTGAGAAGGGGGCTGACGTTAACGCCCAGGGCGGATTATTCGGCAACGCGCTGCAGGCGGCTTCATTTAAAGGAGAAGAGGAGGTCGTGAGGATACTGCTTGAGAAGGGGGCCGACGTCAACGTCCAGGGCGGATTATTCGGCAGCGCGC